>Ga0308167_1000404_pt1 | contig 80431 bp, 89 predicted proteins | sample PhyCR1_2_FD_202138 | JGI IMG/M metagenome (GOLD analysis project Ga0308167, IMG submission 202138) | Phyllosphere microbial communities from UC Gill Tract Community Farm, Albany, California, United States - DLSLRC.R1 | ecosystem: Host-associated > Plants > Phyllosphere > Unclassified | place... | reverse complement strand
TGCCCCATACATGGGGCTTGAAAGTTGTGTTGACGGTAATCTTGCAGAATTCAAATCATTTGCCCCATACATGGGGCTTGAAAGAAATGTCATATCTGTATCCCATTCCACAGCCAGATTTGCCCCATACATGGGGCTTGAAAGTATGTATGCGCTTATCTTTGCTGCAGCGGTTTCATTTGCCCCATACATGGGGCTTGAAAGGACGTATTCATTTTTAATTCTGTTATCAACCTGATTTGCCCCATACATGGGGCTTGAAAGCCAATCTGGGGATTAATTATTTAAGACCATTTAATTTGCCCCATACATGGGGCTTGAAAGTCAGACTCCAAACGATGGTTTGGCTTTATTTCCATTTGCCCCATACATGGGGCTTGAAAGCAGAACTACTGTGTTAAGCAGTCTTGAAAGTCAATTTGCCCCATACATGGGGCTTGAAAGTAACTTCGTATCAAATGGCTCACCTTCAACGGCATTTGCCCCATACATGGGGCTTGAAAGCCATAGAGCTGAGACTTAGAGCTAACGACCGTTATTTGCCCCATACATGGGGCTTGAAAGCGCTGTTAGTAGAAATAAGACTGTCAATCCTATATTTGCCCCATACATGGGGCTTGAAAGACATGAAGTTCTCAATGGACTGCTCTTTAACTTATTTGCCCCATACATGGGGCTTGAAAGTGTTACAACTCAAAATAAATCTAGTCTTTTCAAATTTGCCCCATACATGGGGCTTGAAAGTTGGTGTATGAACCAGTCGTGTTAGCTACTAATATTTGCCCCATACATGGGGCTTGAAAGATATATAAATGAATAACCTATTCACTTCAAATTATTTGCCCCATACATGGGGCTTGAAAGTACTAATGAGTTATTTAACGCTCTTGACTGTTCATTTGCCCCATACATGGGGCTTGAAAGAATTATGAATGCTGAGTTCTATATAGCATTTGTATTTGCCCCATACATGGGGCTTGAAAGTATGTATACGCTTATCTTTGCTGCAGCGGTTTCATTTGGCCCATACATGGGGCTTGAAAGAAGTGCAATTTTAACTCTATCATTAGCTGAATTATTTGCCCCATACATGGGGCTTGAAAGTGAAATCTATGATTTCTGTAAATGAAAAGATGACATTTGTCTCATACATGAAGCTTGAAGGATTAATATTAATTTTAATCTTCATAAATGTAGATTAATAATATTTGAATTAAGTATAAATTGTGTATTTTTCGAAAATGGCTTGATAAATACAATTATTTTTATAAGATTGCTCTTAATGAAAAAAATAAAAATAAGGAAATTTAAACGATGTTAGCAAATTTAAAAAAACAAGATTTGGCAGAACATTGTTTTGCCACGGGTATGTTGGCATTGTATATGTTCAATTATTTTTTTAATGAGGATAAATATAAAGAATTATTAAACAATCTAGATATAGAAGACAGTTTGTTTGATATTGAAAAAATAAAAAATACAATAATGAATGTTGGTTGTTATCATGATTTAGGAAAGGCTGACGGGAAATTTCAAGCGTATATAAACAGTAAGTCAGGATTTAATATTGAGAATAATGAAGTCGATATACAAATAGAATCTAATAATAAAAAAGATAAATATACGCCAGAAGAATATCCCCTTCACCAAGAAATTAGCTGGGCATTATGTTCCTCCGCTATGATAAAAAATATAAAAGCATATCATGAAGGTTTATTTTTATACGGTGTCTATTGGCATCATGCAAAGTTATTAAGAAAAAATAAAGATGATTTTTTAAGTGCAACAAAAATTCTTGAAAACAAAAATTTAAATATTACGGAATTATTTGAATCTGCAAAAATAGTTAATGAAAAAATTATAAAACTTTCAGAAAATTATGGAGAAAAAGTCGATTTTTACGTTGATTTTGAAGAAGACTCTCTTTCTGAATTAAGAGAGAAAGCCACAAGTAAAACAATCCCCGCATTTCAGTCCAGTGCTTTTTTAGAGAAAGGAAATGACAAAGTTGAATTTCTAAAAAATGCACTGATGCATATGATAAGGTCACTGGTTGTTTCTGCAGACAGAATCATTTCTTCATTAACAGGTGAAGAATTAAAAGACATTATAGAAAGTAAAGATATAAAAAGTCTGTTATGTAAAATAAAAGAGAATGATTTCCCTTTGTTAAACATCGGTATAGAAAATATGCTTGAAGGATTTACCGCAAAATACGGACATAGTGAAAGAAGTAAAGCACAAGAAAAAACGGTAAGTGAATTAAATAATGTAGAGGATATTGCTGTATTGTATGGGCCTGCGGGTGTAGGTAAGACTAAAATGATGCTAGACTGGTTAAAAAGAAAAGAGAATAATAAAAAAACATTTATAATAGTACCTAAATCATCCATCGCCTATTCTTTATACAAAGAAATAAGTCGTGAGTACTTACCAGCAAACCATATTGAAATTATCACAGGTGATTTTAAAGAAACCTCCAAAAATAATCAATGTTATACCACACCAGAAGAAATGTTATTTGCTGGTGAAATTAATATTACTACGATAGATCAGATTTTAAATATGATGTTGAGTCATAATAAAATTGATATATTTTTGGAAGTTTTATCTTCAAATATTATTTTTGACGAATATCATGAATTTATGGATATTCCGGGGATTATTATTCTCTTCATTCAAATGATATTTTTGAAAAGATTCATGAACAATGGCGCATGTCTCCTGGTTTCAGCTACACCCAATTATTTTCTTTTAAAAGAGAAGTTGTTTATCCGCTCAGAAAATAATATAAAAAAAATCAATTCATTTAATACAACTCACTATCATATTAATATAAATGAATTTAAAGATGAAAGAAGTGTATCTGAGATTCATAACAGAATGTTTGACAATATACAGCAAGGTGAAATTGCATTGTTTAATTCAGCAACAAAAGCACAAGTTTCAGCAATAAGTGCAATAAAAAAACAAGAAAAAAATACTCTGGTATATCATTCAAAATTCTTCAATAACGATAAAAAGGCGATATTTGAAAATATCATGCAGGAATTTCGTAAAGGTGGTACCCGAAGATTTGCAGTAAGGGTAGGGCCAATATTGCAAGCAAGTGTAGATATATCAACAAAGCATATGTATACCGAAATTTCTACTATTGATAATATTTATCAAAGATTGGGTAGGGTTGTAAGGTGGTCAGAGTCAGAAGAAGGTTATTATTCGATATTTATTCCACAAGACATGACAAAAAAAGATTCAATAAACGCAGGTCTTTCTAGTCTGGGTAATTATCATGCTACAGTTAAATTTACTGAATTTTTTAAAGAGAAACTGAAAGATAAAAAAATATGGACATTAAATGAACTCTATCCTCTCTATACAGAGTTTTTCAAAGACAGAAAAGTAAAAGAAGCTTATGAAGCAGACTGGAAAGAAATTATTCAATTCTCCCGAAAAATATTTGATCAGGGATTTGAGCCGGTAAAAATGTTGATTATAAATACTAAAAAGAATGAAACAAAGGTTATGTCTAAAAAGTCATTGCGAGGCAAATCAATTTTTGGAATAGCCTGCACAATAAATTATTCAGATAATAAAGAAATATTAACTGAACCAACGGAAGAATTAAATAATTCAATGTTTTCACTTGATAAAAATTCATTTCACGGTGATATCGAAAAAAATAATATACTGGAAGAAAACAGAGAGCAAATATCGAAATATTTTAACAATAAAGTTCATTTAAGAGAAATAGAAAAAGCAATAAAAGAAAAAAGTTTCGTTGGAAAAAACAAATTTAGTAAGATCCCGGTTCACTGGTTTCTGGATTTTGCAAGAAATGAATCAACACCATTGATTTTTTCTTTTGCCGATCCTTTAATAAAGATGAACAGTTCAGAACAGAGATTTAATGTTATTTATGAAGGTGTAAAAATGGGAATAATGAATAATTCATTATTTGTAAAAATAAAATAAAGGAGCAGTGCATGAGAAAAATTAACGGTATTAAGTCGGTAGATTTCGTAATAAAAGCAAAAGGTTTTGGTGTCGTAAACTGGAATGGAAGTGCTTCATTATATTCACATCAAGCAGGAAAATACGTAGATAATCATTTATTGCCCAAATTACGTAATGTGGATATGCTAAAGGTTAAAAAACTAGATGATATCACTGACGAAGCCCGTCTTTATATAAGCCAAAATTGTATAAGAAATGCAATATTTAAAGATTTTACACACGGTTTAAAAGAAGTATCGCTGGGTAATGTTAATGATGTCTTACCATCCCTGGTTGGTCTCGTAAGAGGATATGTCATTGCTGAAGGTTCGACCTCCTTAAAAAGAAAATCTCCTTTGCTGATCACAGATTTTCTTTCAGACGAAAATACAAAATTGAACTATGAACAATTTAGTCAATCAGCAGCAAGAAATGAAACGTCTATTTTTTCAAAACACACTACAGGAGATGTTACTTATACTGCCCATGGCTCTATAAACATAGAAGATTTGCAATTCATCGCTCTCGAAGACAGTTTAGGTAGAAGTTCTTATCGTGAGATTATTACCGAACAAGAAGGTCTGGATCTCGCAGAAAAAATTACAGAATATCTTTGCGGATTAGATTTTGAAGGTACTTATTCGCCAAAAGCTAGTTTTGCTAATAATTATGTAAGAATTAATGCAATCTCTAAAGCCGGTGAAGCCGGAATTTTACTTAATAATGATGCAATATTATTAGTTGTTAAAGAAATAATATCGCTAATCAGCAATTTATATATCAGCAGAAGCCGTGCGTATGTTGAAGTTGTTGAAATCCACATTGATTATAATTCTGGAAAAGCAATGAGAATAAAATTGAATTCCGAAGACATATCCTCAACGCCAGAAGAACCCTTTGCTATTTATTATGAAGCACAGTCTTTCAGTGCTGCTGAATATGAAGAAAAAATAAAGCAGCAACATGCTGAAAAAGAAAAAAACAGGGCAAAAAAAGAAAAAAATAAAAAATAAGGATATGAGATGAAAATACTAATTTCTTACGACAGCAAATGGTCTGCTAGTATGAGTGATTATGAATCACATAAACCCAAAACGGTTTCTTTGGGTTCTATTCAGGAAAAAACAGATAAAGCAAAAATAATAGAACTCGACGAAACTGATAATTATGAATCCGTTATGGAGAAAATAAACACAGGATTTGCTAATTTTGATTACAAAAGCATAAGTAAAAATACAGTACTGGGAGTATTAGCAAGATTACTGGGAGAAATCAGGTATCTTGATAAAGCTCTGGCGGAACCTGAACATATAATAAATTCATTAAAAGATAAAGTACATTATTCTCTGCACGAAAGGGAAATGTATAATGAAATTATTACTATATCAACACCTAAAAAAGAAGTACAAAATAATGGTGGCGCTTTTATAAGCAACAGTAAAGCAAATTTTGCTTTACTTAATCAGAATATTGTATCAGAGATATTATATTCATTGTTTAATTTAAAAACAAAAAATCAGATTTGGGATTTTATTAATTATCTCGCGTTAAATCCTTCTGTTGAAGCTGTTCAGACCTATATCAAAAATAATAATTTGAGCTATACAGAAAAGTATGAAATTTATATGTTTGTTAAACATTATCAGGCACATGTAAAAGAATTCAGTTCTCATGATAATGAATACAGAAAGTATTTGAAAAAGAAAAAAGAAATGCAAGAAAATTCCATAGAAATTGATGAAGAATCAGCAGGAATGAATGAAGATCTTAAAGATTATATCAGCCTGATAGAAAAATTAGGCGAGATTAATCTAAATAATGAAAAAGCTTATTTTTCTTCTAATTATATAAATATAATAGGACTTCTTTGTTATTCTGTCGTCTGGTGGTTAAAAAGAATAGATAATTCTCATTTAATTGAGGGTGTTTTAATAAAAGCAGGAGGGAATATAGAAGGGATAGCAACGTTATCTGGGGGTATGACAATAAAAGATTTCTATTCAAGAGTAGCACCCAAAAAACAATCATGGTCTTCGCCTTATATGTTTGATACTAAATATTTAAAAAAGCAAAATGCGAAACAGTTTAATCCTATGAGTACGATGTTAGGTATGGGAAAAGAAAGCGGCTTACTGGAAATTTATATTGATGTAGAGGAAAATGAAGCTGCACAATTAAGAGAACAAATTAAAGCAGTAGGCGTGTCTACTTTCCAATTGGGGAAAAAAGGTTTGGCTTATGTGAAGGAGATAAATATTTATGAATAAAATAAAAATGACATGGCTGGCTGATAAAATGCCAACACCAGAAATTCTGCATAATCTTTATACAAGCATACGTTTTGCAAAAGAAAAAAAAGACAATCTGAATGAAGAATTTAAAATCTGGCAGGACGGAAGAACGATTTTTATTATCATGGACGAAGATAAAATAGAGAATAATGCCAGTAACTTTTCTTTTAGCAATATAAAAATTAAGTTTATAAGAAAAATACCTTTAACTCAGAATCATTTTATGAAAGGTGATATTGTTAGTTTTAGTGGCGTAATCAACTATGTTTATAAACACTATAAAGACGAAAATGGTATGTTATTGAAAAAACCAAAAGAGTCATGCCCTGTAAATATGGAAGGGAAGTTTAAATCAGGATTAAAGATACCTTTTCTTGAATATCTTGAAAATACAACAGGTCTTGCTTTTAAGAATATGGCCGAAGACAAAGAAAGATTAAGATTTGAGAGGTTATTCAGTGATGAAAAAGACATTTATCAAAATAATACCAATCAAAAAAAGATAATGATTAAAAATTTAATTTTAATTTCAGGCTTACTCGAAGTTATTGACGAAAATAAAGCAAATGCTCTGGCTTATAAAATGATTGGTAAAAAAAGAAGTTATGGATTCGGAAATATGACTGTTGAAAAATAAAGGATATTTATGAATAAACCATATGACTTTTTAGTATCTGATAAACAGCCTTTTTTATATGTAGAAAAAGCTTTAATTAGAATGAAAGACGGTTTTTTAGTTTCTTTGAATGGAAAAGATGGTGTAAAAATTATATCACCATCTTCGCATTTAATATTATTAATGGGAACAGGGACTTCAATCACTCAGGAGGCAATGATTTTTGCAGCTCAACATGATATGGATATTGGTATAGTGAGGGGAGGCTCCAATGTGCATAGTTATTTTAAAGAATCAAGATTTCAGGATCCTTACAGACTGGTAGCTCAGGTTAAAAATCAGGAGAAATACAAAGTAGAAATAGCAAAAGAATTATTAAAGTTAAGATTTGTGCTTCTGAAAACAGAAAAAAAATATATTGAAGAAGTTGATATGTATTCAACAATAGATGAGTTAACATTATTTGAAGCAAGGTGGGCTAAAAGCATATACCGACAATACTGTTTTAAATATAAAGTCGAAGGCTTTAAGAGAGATTTTGAAGCAACTGATTTGGTAAATAGTCGGTTAAATATTCTAAATAATGTTTTATATTCATTATGCACTTCCATAGCTCTTGCTTGTCATTGTTCACCATCTATTGGATTTATACACGGATATTCAAGACGAGGTGGATTTAGTTTTGATTTAGCAGATTTGATAAAAACACCAACTACAGTAAGATTTGCTTTTGAATACAGTAAAGAAAAAACCATTAAACAATTAATGTATGGTTTAATGTCAGAATTAAAAGCAAATAATAATTTTTATTATAAAATTTTAATTTATATCTGTTTAATGTTAGGGGAAGAAGATTATTCGCATGGAAAGTGGGAAAAATTATATGATAATTTTAATATTAAATAGATCAAGGAAAAAAAGTTTTAGGTCGACAAAACGTATGATATCAGCAGTTATACCTTCAATAACTAATCGTCTAAATATAGGAGATGTTCCGAAAAGAATAGCTATGGAAATGATTAAAAATTTAAAAATGAAGGTAAACAGAGGCACTTCAATAGAAGTGTATATACAGGATAAAAGTGGATATCATGGTTTTAAGTTAATACAAATAGGTAAGGTTAAATCTCACGTTGAAGAATTCACCTGTCCTTCAAAATTAGATATTTATTTAATGGCAGAAGGAATTTTAAAGAAGTAGTTTTAAATTAAATTTTAATAGCTAAATAATAAGTGAAATAAAAAAGTATATTAAAATCAATTATTTAAATATAGTATTATTATTTAGGTATAAATTAGCTTTATTTAGTTAAGTAATTGATATTTAAATAAATAAATAGTAAAATTTCTTGTTTGCCCCATATATGGGGCTTGAAAGTCTATCCAGAATTGTTCCATAAATCCCCCTTTTGTTTGCCCCATATATGGGGCTTGAAAGGCAAACTATGGTAGTCAAATCGCTGGTTTAAACGTTTGCCCCATATATGGGGCTTGAAAGGTCAACGAACTGTCCCAAATAATTTATAGAAAGGTTTGCCCCATATATGGGGCTTGAAAGATATGTGACGACTGAGGGGGTGCAACAGGGTGTGTTTGCCCCATATATGGGGCTTGAAAGATAGGACAAAGATACAGAACTTTAAATCCTATAGTTTGCCCCATATATGGGGCTTGAAAGAACTCTCTTACTCAAAGACTCCAAGTTGAAATAGTTTGCCCCATATATGGGGCTTGAAAGATCTGTTGTAGTTGTACGTATCAACGCTTCTTCGTTTGCCCCATATATGGGGCTTGAAAGTAGCCACCCGTCTGGTTCATAGTTAGCAAAAGTGTTTGCCCCATATATGGGGCTTGAAAGTCCAGCTTCTTTATTATAAAGATTGTCTAATGAAGTTTGCCCCATATATGGGGCTTGAAAGAAAGAGATCAGCAAAATAAAGCTAACAGGTTAAGTTTGCCCCATATATGGGGCTTGAAAGCTTAATTGGGGCTTTTCTTATTTCTTATCTTTAGTTTGCCCCATATATGGGGCTTGAAAGCTGGAGAATATCTAATATTGCTTCCAACAAAGAGTTTGCCCCATATATGGGGCTTGAAAGTGTTATGATGGGTTCAGGTTCTTTATTGGGTGGGTTTGCCCCATATATGGGGCTTGAAAGAAGCTTTAACATTCTTTTTAAAAGTTGAGTCTTGTTTGCCCCATATATGGGGCTTGAAAGTGAATTTTCAAAGGAAGCTTTATCAGAAGAAAGGTTTGCCCCATATATGGGGCTTGAAAGTTTTCAAGATTAGTGGTTCTTGTATCTATTTTAGTTTGCCCCATATATGGGGCTTGAAAGAAAATTTCAAAACGCCTATGGCCCCGAAAAACTGTTTGCCCCATATATGGGGCTTGAAAGATTTGAATTATATAAGAGATCGCAAAATTAAAAGTTTGCTCCATATATGGGGCTTGAAAGCGCTTTAATGAACAGATACGGCATGATTTTAGCGTTTGCCCCATATATGGGGCTTGAAAGCATTCTCTGTTTTCAGCTAAACAAGCGATGCGTGTTTGCCCCATATATGGGGCTTGAAAGAAACTTTTCTTGTCCCTCAAAGCCAGCGCAAGCGTTTGCCCCATATATGGGGCTTGAAAGTAAACAGATGTTAGAGTTTTAAGAGTATTTTGAGTTTGCCCCATATATGGGGCTTGAAAGCGCAAAGCTGGTTTTGTCGTATCTGAATTCAGTGTTTGCCCCATATATGGGGCTTGAAAATCTATTTTCTTTTAAATTTAATTTGGAGCATCTCTTTTCCCAATAATGGGGATTTTAAAAAGTCGGTCAGTTTAACTGAAAAAATATTTTTTGTAGTATATTAAATAATATATTTCTTTTTTAATAAAAAAAGCATAAAACCTCCTGTATATCACTATCAAGAGTGAATATTGTCAATAATAATTTTAATTTACAAAACAATCACTTGCACTATTTTAGAAAGTATAATTGACCAAGATATAAGATATGTTATTTTAATAATAATATAAAATTAAAATACAAAGGAGAAAAAAATGGAAAAATTATCAGAACACGAACTTAAAAAATGTCAGGAAATAATAGATTCTCTTGATGTTGAAGCGATGAAAAAAAATGGTAAAACCGTAGAGCAATGGATTATTGATAATGAAAGAATAAGAAAAGAGTATAACGAAAGGAAAATATGAAAAAGCTATTTATTTTTTAAATGGTTATTTTAATTATCTTTTTGTTTTTCTAGATATAATTAATTTGAAGAAATAAATTTTTAGTGTTGTTGTATTCTTATTATAGCATTCCAAGTAGAAATATGCTAAAAGAGAGTTAATTAATTTGTGCCAGAAAAAGGTGAGAATATGAAAAATTATTTTTTAAAATTATTAAGCCTGATAGGTTTAGCTCCAACGCAGGATGAAAAAGATATGGTTAGAAAAATAAAAAATAGCTATTCGTCACTGAAAGTTTCAGGCAGAGGTGTTGTAAGCGTATCTGCTGATGAAGTTATCAATAATCCTGAATTCAGGAATCTCTATGCACGAGCAAGTGCAATAGTAGAAAGAGAAAAGGAAAAATAAAAACATCCTCTTTATCTCTGATAATGAGGCTTTGATTAATCATTCAAGAGTAATGGAAATTTGCCTGGCGATGTGCCGTGTGGAGTGCACATCGGTCAATGTGCAGTTGGGAGTGCACATCTTGAGTATAAAACTGAGGTGAAAATAATCAGATCCAAACTGGAATAATTCCAAAAGGTATAGTAATCTTAATCAATAAAATATTTAAATTCTCGGGAGATCAATATGAATGCTTATGAGTTACTGGAAAAAATAAAGTCGATAAATCTTGATGAGAAAAAAGTTAAGAAATTAAAAAAAATGTTGAGAAAAGAAGATGCAAGATTTGCAAAAGACTTGCAGAAAAAGAAGATTACCGACGAATTTTTAGAAAAAAACTATTCGCATTGAGACAAAATATGAAAATCCTGAATGTATTGTTTAAAAAAAGTGTTAAAAAAGATATGAGACTTAGTCAGGCGAGAGTTATTGGCTGTGGTGGCATATATGTGCCTGAAAAAGAAATAATGGATTCAAAAGAATATAAAGAAATGCAGGAATGGGCTGAAAAAATTATAACCAGAGGAACAAATATATAATGATCGCACGAAAAGGAAGATTAAGAAAAAACAAAGATTCAATTTTGATTGAAAGCGAAAATCTGAAAGATATTAACATTATAGACTGGTCTGAATATTTTTCAGATAAAGATTCAATAGAACTTAAAAAAGCATTAGAATCAAGGAAAAAATCAATAAATAAAGACGCCAAAAAGCATCATTTAATTTTTAAACATAGCTAAATTGAGTATTATAGTTTGTTGTTATAATTTAAAGTGTATAGCTTTTAGATAAAAGTTTTTCGTCAACTCTTCTGTTTTTCGCCTGAATTTCAAGTTTGTTTTCAGCGTATTTAAAGTCTTTTTTTATTTCTTCAACTTGTTCTTTTGAAAAAGTTAATGTCGAAACAAGATTAAGGATATCATATTGATTCATAATAGATTCTCTTTATAATTTAATTAAGGCTAAATAATAGAAATCCTATACATTAGCCTTAATTGATTTGTGTTCGTTGGCCTGCATTTTTCAGCGTCACGCAGAGAGTGCCATCCCTTACCTGCATCGAAATTTAATAGTGCCCAATAAAAATAAAAAAGTCAAACTAAAAAATGGATATTAAAATAAGAATAGTAATATGATTATAAAAAATATAAGAAAATAAATAATGTTAGGGGAATTGTAAGGAGCTCTTTTACTGGTAAGGAAGGAAAAAATTAATGATTGAATTCAGATCTGCATCTCAAGCATTATATAATATTTTAGGATAGTTGTTTCTGATTGTTTATTTGTTATAATGAGTAGAATAAGAGGAAATAACCATGAATATATCGATAGAAAAATATATTGAAATTTTGCAAAGTTGTCTTTCAAAAGAACTTCTGAAAAAACAATATAAGTCAGGCTATGAAAATTTGCATAAAACAACTGGTCATTGTTATATCGCCTCAGAAGCTATTTATCATAATTTTGGTGGAAAGGAAAAATGGTCAGCCTATACTGGACGTGATCATAATAATGGCACTCACTGGTGGTTAAAAAATAAAGAAACCGGCGAAATAATAGATCCTACGAAAGAGCAATATACTTCTCTTGGTTTTAATCCACCTTATGAAAAAGGCAGGCCGTGTGCTTTTTTAACGAGAGAACCTAGTCAGAGAGCAAAGAAGCTTATTCATTTAATTGAAATACAGTATGAATATAATGAAATAAAAACGGAATTTTCAGAAAAAGATAAAGTGATAAAAAACCGAAAAGCCCATCGCTGAGCTTTTCTATAAATTTCGGAACAAGTCCTATCAACCTGATTGCACCTTAAAGCTAATTGTGCGATTTACTTCTTCGAGAGCGAACTCTCACAGCGAGTCATTTCTGACAAACATTCTGAAAGTGCTGCATTCTTTCAAAACTATGCTCTTAATGGTGAACTTTCGTTCTCTAAATAATATTAGCCCAGAAAAAATAAATGTCAAATTATTTAAATATTAATATTTTGACTTGATAATTTATTCTAATAATATACGATAAAAGCATTGCTTTATAAAATTAAACATGAGAAAAAAATATGAAACATGGAGATAAAGTTATAGCCCACTTCCAGCCACGAGATGTGTCTAAGATGAAGTTTAAAGCAGATTATGAAAATATTTATACAAATGCTGCAATTAAAGCAATTAATGCCGCTAAAGAAAAAATAAAACGTCAGCAAATCAAAATGAATCAACATAGATCATTGGTGGTTATTGATAAATAAAAATAAAATCAGTTAATTAAAAAAATAAATATTTTTTATAAAAAATCAAAAATTAAGTTGACTTTTTTAATCGTTTTGAGTAATATCCTCTATTAAGCAGTCTAGCTTATCTTTTGGATACTTCTAATCATTCATTAGCGAAATTCCCAAAGGTGCTTTCCAGATTGTTTATCGGTGATTTGCTACCGTTAAGTGCAGAAAAAGAATATAAAACCTGGCTTATTTTTTGGATACTTCTACTTAAAAACTTAATCTAAATACCAAAAATGCTTTCCAGGAATATTTGTTTTACCCCTTTCGTCGCTCTTGCATTGATAGTGCAATTGGTCCCTGACAGGATAATCGAAAAGGTATGTTATAAAACGTAAAGTTTAAAAATATACTGTAAGATTAATCCATAATATCTACATAACTTAACTTCTTACAGTATATTTATATTTAACATTATTGCCTTGTGGTAGTGAAGCTTTTTATTGTCACAATAGCAGAGAAAGTTGTTAATCAGTTATTTTAAATTAATACTGAGCAGAATACGAATATTCTGCTGGTTGCCCAAATAAGGAAACGAGATATGAACATGAACTTAGTGAACAAAATTGCTTTTAATAAACTGTCTGCATTTGTGGCTTCTGTGCCTGTTGAGGTACAGTCCGGCGCATTCAGTCATAAAGCGATCACGTTTGTAAGTGAAATGCAAAATTTTGGTTTCCTTGTATCAAAAGAATTGTATCAATATCTTTCTTCTCTGGAAGAAGATATGGCTGTTGCAGCATATAAAGAACTGCTTGCTCTTGTAAAAGATAATGTAGGGCGCAAAGTGTATTCCAAAGCATTTTATCCTAATTTTCCTAAGCAGGTTATGGAACTGTCTGAGGCAGAAATTTACTTCAATAATGTATGGCATTTCTGGACTAAGGGTGCATGGACTTCAGGAGATCCAGAAGAAAAACGTGCAGAATTAAAAGAAGAAAATACATTGACAGAGATCGGTCTGGTTTCTATGGAAGAAATGAAAGCCTATTTCTTTAAACTGCTTGCGTCTAAAAACAGCCTGCCAGAATCACTGGTTGAATTTGTTGATCTTGGAATTAACGAAGGCTGGGTAACAGAATATGAAGGCGAAGTTCCTTTTAAAGAAACGCTGTGCCGCGTTGCTACTAAATTAATTAAGCAGGGAAAATCTGTAAATGGCGTAATCAGCACAACCACTGATGTATTGCGTGTAATGGCGTCTCTGTCAGAATCTGATATTGAACTGAAAAATAAAGTAAAATTTAAATCTCAGTCCCGTAAGACGCGTCGTCTGTTAGTGTCTGCACTGGAAGACGTTATCAATATTTCTGATGTGAAAGCCTATTCCGCATTATGGAAAAGAGCATTCCACTCCCTGCATGTTGGTGAGTTCGGTGGTAAAGTTGCTGAAATTGCTACACGTTTCCGTAACGAAAAAAATGTGGTTACTTCTGAAACTGTAGTTGCGGAAGCCATCAAGTCAGGAGACGTAAAGAAAGCCGTTGAGAAATTGCTGAATAAGCCTCCTGTCTTTGCTCGTTCACTGGATAAGCTATTGAGAGACGCTGATACGTCAACAGCTAATTGGGTAATTGCTCAGTTTGCTTCTGTTGCTGACAAAGTTGACAGCAAAGTATTGTTGCAGCTCTTAGGGCATTTCAAAGGTCGTGCATTAAACGAAAATGGTTCACGCGTTGTGTTTACTGCCGGAAGTAAAGGTAAAGCATTGCTTGCACAATCGTTGGTAAAAATGGATAAAAATCTGGTCACCTCGGCTGTTGCGGTTGTTCGTCAGGCTATTGAAAAACAATTTGCAGAGAAAGCCCTGCTTGCTGGTAAAAAAGTATTTATCACACCAGAGGTATATTCTGTGCTGCTTCCTTCTCAGTTAGCTTCTGTGTCTGAGGATAAGAAGACTGTTGCACGGGGTTCACGTATTCCTTTTGACGTGCATGCAAGCGATGCAGAAAAAAATACACTGAGAATGTTTATTCACTGGATTGGAAAAGATCAGGACTTGAGTGCTTTCTTTATTTCAGAGGATTTCAAACGTTTTGATCAGATTGCTTTTTATAATCTGCGTGAAGATATGGCAGTTCACTCTGGCGATATTCGTCATGCACCTGCACCTCTTGGAGCAAGTGAATTTATTGATATTGACATTGCCAAAGCACTGAATAAGGGTCAACGCTATTTAGCTATGGATGTACGTGTGTTTAGTGGCGAATCATTTGTTGACCATGAGCAGAGCTTTGCAGGTTTCATGCTGAGAAAAGACCCTCAGTCTGGTGAGATTTTTGAGCCTTCGACCGTTAAATCCAAGTTTGATTTAACAGCAAATGGAAAAAGTGTTGTTCCTTGTTTCTTTGATTTGAAAAATCGTGAAGTAATCTGGATGGATACGGTATTACCTGGTAAGTCTTATGGTGAAGATTTTGTGGCGTCAAACAGTCTTGCAAACAATGTCGCTACGGTTTCTGATATGTTAGAGGCTTATCAGAAAATGGCTGATACTAAACTGACCGTTCGTGATTTGGTAAAATTGCATGCGAATGCTGTTGGTGCGGAAATTGTTTTTGAAAGGCAATCTGCTGATTTTGTTGTCGGTCTGGGTGAAGGTGATCTTGACGTGTATGATTTTGTTGAGATTAATAAAGACTGGATTTAATAAGGAAAAGGGCAAAGTTTCTGCCCTTTTTTAATAAAAAGAGGTTGATATGGATAAAAATACCAAAAGATTAATAGAAAAAGCCCGAAGACTCAATAAGCTTGGAGTTATGAGCGATAAAGCACTAAAAAAATCAGAGCGTATAACAAAAACAAAGTAAATATTTAAAGTCCCATATTGGGACTTTTTTTATATTCTGTTAATCTGAATTTTATTTGTCGAAGCAGAATTCAAACCTTCGTGCAGTTTATCTCTTTCATATGCAGAATAATCCTCTTTCAGAATTTCAATAGAATCGTCAAGATATTTTAATTCGTATCTCTTATTCCTGACCGCTTTTTCGAGTTCAGGAGTAACACATAATCCCAGTCCTTTAATTTTATCAAATAATATGCCCGGTTTACCATAATGTTCGTTTAACTGGTCTCCATAAGAATTAAGTAAAATAAGAACGGTTGCGCAATCTTTATCGAGTTGCTGATAGTTTTCACGGCTTAATGAACGAACAAACCCCCTTAAATGGTTAGAGAGGACATGACGTGTAAAATGATAAGCGAGGAGATCTTCAGCATTTATCCAGGATAAAGAAAAAGCCTGAATAAATTTATTAACAACATTTATATCCTTGCGTTTATCTTCTTTGTCAACTTTAAAAACTAAATCACGATAATTCTGTACAATATAGGAAATATTAACTTTTATGTCTGAATGGAGACCATTTTCAATCATTTTATCAATAACATATTCACTGATATCTTTACTGTTTTGAAAACCGTTTAATACAAAATAATCAGCAGGTTTCAGTCCCTGATTATCCTTAATATTCAATATGTCATGCAGTTCGTTTGCCGGAAAAGTATTAAAATAAGAAGCATAGTTAATTGCTAAATAATGGTATAGTGAAGCTCCTTTTTGGTCTTTTGCCATTTTCCAGTTATTAACCTTTGTCAATTCTGTATAAAGATCTTTTTTATTTAACTTATTAGAAAAAGCTCCTGTTGTCGTCGGTGCAGTTATTTTTTTTACAACATCATTCATAATATTTTGAGTAATTAAATCACCATAAATATTATACTGTTTTAAATCGGTCAGAATTTTTTTAAACGAAACAGAATCATTTTCAAGATTAGCATTTAAAATATGTTCAACATCATTTTCATTTAATATATGATGGTCCTGAAGAAAAGAATAATATTTATGCTCTTTAATATGTTTTTGAATACGTTCTTCAATGAAAAGTTGTTCTCTTTCTGAATCAGGAGAATGGTAATAAATATCACGAAATACCTGATAAGGCAGATCGGTTTGCATATTCCGATTAGAAGGTGTATTAAAGCATAACATTAATGCTTCACGGCGCATGTTAACGTCACTGAAATGAAGATTATCGACAATATACTGGAATGCAGGAATATTGGTTTTATGTTGTTGTGGAGCATTACTCTGAAATAAATCCTTTAAAACATCAATTGAAAAGAAGGATTTCAAATCAGGGAATTTATCATTAATAAGGGGTTCAATTGAAGGAAAATGTGATTCGTCATTATCTGCGGCAAGGTTTCCAAGTAATGACCACATTTTTTTATACATAGCCTTTTTTATATCAGGTTCTTCATTATTGGCTTCACCTAGTATTGTATGTAGCGCGAAAAGGCTTTCTATCGCAACCATCCTTTCAAGTATAGTTTTGGTTTCATTTATCATAATATATTCCTGTGTTGATAGATAAATAATAACAGAAATACAAAAAATAAAAAGCAGAAAAATATCTGCTTTTTAATAAAATATAGCATTCAGATTCTTTTTATTGTCTTCACAGCTATAGGCTTTTGCACAACACCAGAAAGCCGGTTTTTTTCTATGTTAACCATAAGAAACTTTCGTCTTGTGGGTAATGAATCTGATGCAGTTATACCTTTTTTGTTTGGAATAAAGGGATCGGCTCCCATAAGAAGCAATTCAGCAATATAAGGTGAATCAGGATTATCACGAATAATTAAATGTAATAAGGTATCACCTTCACCGTTCTGAGAATCAAAGTCTTTACAGTTAGTGAGATAAGTTGAAAAAGTCGGACAAAACTTTTGTTTAATAAAACTATTATTATTAATATAGTACCAGATTAAAAATCCAGAATTTCGCTCGTTATTAAGGTATTGTTTTCTTAGATTTAAATGCTGAGCAATAAGCGGCTTAGCAAGATTATAAAAACCCTTAAGGTATCCATATAGAATATATAGACAAATAAAAAAACCTGAAAACATAAAAACAGAACATGCAATAAAAGGGAGATCAAATCCATTTAAAAGATAGAGGGAATAGCTGCAATAAACAGAGACTGAAAATATTATAACATTTAACAAAATAAAGGATGTAAAGGTGATTTTATTTTTCCATTTAACCATGTATTGATTAAAAACCTGTTTTACAAAATAGCGTTCAGGATGTTTAATTTCTTCAACAAGATCAGACATGGTTAAACGGCCTCAATTTAGATAAATTATATTTTATACATGAATAAGTAGCCTCTGATTTTATCAAAGGCTCTGCGCATATTCTAGAAGATGATCCGCAGAATCATTAAGTTTTACAAAATTGTCACTGTCATTGACATATTCCAGTTCTTCGGCAGAAAGTGTCTTTAAATGCATGTCCAGAACGCTATAAACAAAAGCGTCGTATACTGGTTTGTCTACAATACTGCATGAAAAAGTTTGTTGACGATCGCCTGCAAAAAGCCCGACAAACAAAGGTTTCTTCTCAAAAAACACGACAACAAGCTTTTTTCCATATCTTTCATATTGCCCAGAGACATACTTATTATCAATCAAAAGTTTTACTTCAATACGTGAATCTTCATCAATAAGACGAAGACACTCATCGGTCAGAGATTCACTATACGATTTCTGAACACTGTAATGATGAGCAATTTCAGGGAAGCTGCTAAGGTGCCTGCTAAAAATCATGCCCATCGTGGTATCGTGGTTTTCTATAGCAGGCATATTAAAAATTTCATTAAACGTTGTCATAAAAAATAATCCTCTGTGAATGTGTTGAAAATATAACACAATTGAGCATTTAATTAAAGAAAAAACTTCTCATAAGACTGATTAAAACGTATAATTAATTATAGATTATAAGGAGTGATTATGCTGAATAAAGAAGAAGATTTGTTGTTAAAATTTTGTGCAATAGTTAAACCAGAACGCATTTCTCAAATGAAGATTGAAGAAAAAAAAGCATTAATGCATACAATATGTCATCAATGGTCCTTAATGAATGAAGTAGACATCAATGTTTTTTTACAGACTTCATTTGATAATAAAAAAATGGAAAAAATAAAAAATCATATTTATGAATATTTTTTAAATAAAAATTTTAATGTTAATAATTTAGGGAAGTCTTTTTATCAATATAATTATTTGGGTGCCATTGATGGTAAAGAACAGATGCAATTGGGAAATGTTTATGAATCATTACAAACGGTTCAGAAATTTATTAATAGTTTAGACTATGAAGCAGCTACACCATTATATTTTATTTTTAAAGAATTCGATATTGAAACAATTAAAGAAGGATTCCTTCCACAAAAAGAATTAAGTCTTGACCTGAAAGATAATATTTATGACAGGCTACTCGTTGATAAAAATAATGATTTTGTTCCTGCTTTTAACTGGTTAAATAAAACTACATTACCCTTAAATAATGTGAATATAAGCAATTATGAGTATTCATCTTGTAAAGATGCCGCGATTATTGTTGACTATGTTGAAAATAAAATAAGTAATGAAGATTATAAAAAAACGATTGAGTCTAATGAAGTGAAAGCAGAATTTATTGCAGCATGTGTAAAGGAAGGAAAAGTAACTCATCCTTTGCTGGGTAAACACATAATTAAAGATTGTTCATTCGATTATATAAAAATGAGGGTTCAGAATTCGGTTTATTATAGTGGTTATGTAGATATGGAGTTTTTGAGTTTACTTTCAAAACTGTGTTTACTGACAGATTTTGATGTTTCAAGAAAGAAAGATTTGTTGTCTGTTTTCGCTCCCTTTAAAGATGTAACTGTGTTTAATAAAAGCTTGATTAGAATAATCAAGGGTAAGTCTTTTTATGCGAAAGACGCGTGGAAATTTGATAATTATTGCATTAATTATATGCAAAATGTATTTAGTATTTTGGGTAATGAAGAAACACAGAAACTCATAGGCGGTATTATAAAGCTAAGTCATGATTTTTGTGATAAAGCAAGCGATATGAGTAAAATTTCTAAATTACATGAAGAAAAGCTTTTATTTATGTATCTTTTACAACAAAAAATGGTTTTTTCATTAGGTTTTCTTCTGAAAAACGGCTATCAGCCACATGTGCTTGAAATTGACCAACTCAGTAAAACACGAAAAATTGAAAAGATAATAAATGCTGAATTTCCTGAATTATTCAAAAAAAATGAGATAAGTTTTGAAGAAGAATTCAAAATTATATTAGGTATTAATAGTAAAACCGGCCTTAAACAACTGGAAGATGTATGCAGTGAAAGAAGACAAGACGTATTATCTTTACTGCATCAAGGAAAAGATAAAGATCTGTTTATAGATTATTATCCGGGTTCAAAAGTTGATAACGTTCAGTTTTCAACAGTGTCGATTGTCCCTAAATTAATAGGTGATAAAAAGTTAGATAAACTTTGTATTTTATTAAAAAATGGTCTGCAACTTAATGAAAAAGAAGCTGCCTTATTATATTTACCCTTAGATACGAATACTCGTTTTTGTGAGAATGATTATACCGAAAATATGCATATATTATTTGATTATATAAAAAAATTACCCGTAGAATTTAAAAAAGAATTATTTAGAAATATAATGCAAGAAAAATGTATGTTTTTAAAAATGAACAACGATATGTCAGAATCATTGATGTCAGAAAGTATCGATTTAGTAAAAGAATTAACCAGAGAGGTTATGCCCCTTTTGAGTGGAAGAGAAAAGCAGGAAGTTATGTTAAATATGATTTTTAACAGCTTTTCTGTTTTTTTAATGAATAATGATATATTATCAAAACATGATAATGATATGTTTATAAGATATTCAGGCAAAAGTGATGTGGTTAAATATTTAGCTACATTATTAGAAGTTATAGGGAATGCTGCTGAAAATTTTGATAAGTTTTTGCTAAAAGAGACTTATACAGTGACAGGAAATTATCTTAAAGAAAATAATAACAAAGAAGCAATGTCTGAATGCAGGCAGACGATTGAAAATGCAAAAATAAAATCAAATATCAAAGAAGAATTCTTATCCTACATTGAAAAACAGGAATTATTACTTGAATTTGACAATATGCATTCTATTAAACATGCTGTAAAAAAGAGAATATAAGGAGAAGAAGCTATGAATAATATTCCACTAACATTTAGTGACGCTGCTGCAACTCGTCTGAGCCGTCTGCTTGAAAATGAAGAAAATAAAGCGATGAAACTACGCGTATATATCACAGGGGGCGGGTGCAGTGGTTTTCAATATGGTTTTACCTTTGATGATAAGCAAAACGAAGGTGATATGGTGATAGAAAAACAGGGAGTTGGTCTTGTTGTTGATCCTATGAGTCTGCAGTATTTAGTCGGTAGTGATATTGATTATTATGAAGGGCTGGACGGTTCAAGATTTGTTGTATCTAATCCTAATGCGAAAACAACCTGTGGTTGTGGTTCTTCATTTAGTATCTGATTAAAATAACTGTATTACAGGTCAATTTATCCTCACTCTGTGGGGATATTTTAATTGTTAAATTTATTATTGCTTTTTTAAAGTTTTAATGCTACGTTAAATGGAAAGCTGATTCGACAGCTTGCTAAGCAGGTATCAATGGCAAAACTAAACCAGTATCGAGTTTTTTCACAATTATACAATAATCATTTATCTTTTATATCAAAAGATGTATGAATAATGTCACCTGCTTGAATAAGTTTTCATACAAAAAATCTTACAATATAAAGGAAAAATATATGAAAACTGAAATTAAAATTAACGATACAAATCTCTCCCGTTATAATAAACGCTTCCAAAAAGTTGTCTCTGAATATTTAGGTAAAGAAGTTAAGCTTAATGAAGCCGCCAATCTACTTGCTCAGGTTCTGGGTGCAGAATCATCTTTTGAACTCAATAAAATTTTAACTATAGATATTGTTGAAGAGTTTAAGCAAAAGGTTAAAGATACTAAACTTTCCTCTCTTGATAAAATTATTATGGTCACAACGCAAATTCAGAAAATGATGCTGAACACAAGAGTAGAATTCTGGTATAGTGTTTTTACAGGTGACTATGCCGGAAATTCACCTGTATATGGTAAACCTGAGTTTAATGGGGTAGAAGTTTGTAATGATTATCTTGGATTTCTTCCTTTCTCTTATAATCCTGTTCCTTCAAATGATTACTGGACTTCTATTGAACATGAATTAGAAAGTCTCTGCATCCAATGGGGAAGGGTAAAAGACGATGTTGAAAGTTTTGACAATATAACGTATACCGAAGAAGAGAAAAATGATGAAGACGATTATACAGCGAAAAGAGCAAAAGCATATTTAATAAAAAAAGAGATTTATGCATCCAAAAAAGAGATAAAATTATTAAATGAATTAGCAGATTTTATACAAGAACTTTCCTGGGAAATAGTAAACGAAACAAAATCCCCCAAAGACTATTGGCTTGTTGAAAGAGATAAAATCACTATTCGCTGGGGAAGAAAAACTCACACAATTAATCGACTGGAAGAGCCTGAACAAAAAATGGTAAAGAAGCCAAAAGCAAAAGTTTAATAGATAAAAAGCTGTCTTATGACAGCTTTTTATTGTTTTTTTAAGTCTTAAAGTCCGCGTTCTGCTAACCAGTGAACAATCTGTTGGATAGAACCAGAGGCTTCTCCTGTGCGGCTACCACTTTCATAGTTAGCATGGATAACTAAGTCGCCTGCATTAGCATAGTGAGAGGAAAATCCTCTGTGAAAGTTGTTGATATGGGTAATGGTAATACGTTGCTGGTTATTGATATCAATGGTATCACCAATTTCTAAATTAACATTTTTTCTGTTGAGGTCTGCAATTTTCAGGGTTTTCATTTTCATTTCCTTGGATACTTCGTTTTGTATATAATTATTATAGCACCCCTTGCAAGGGGTGAAAATGAAATTAATGGTTATATATTGTGATTTAGGTCACATATGACTAAAAAGTTAAAAAGATGTAAATTAAGGCAAATTTAGAGTATTTAATAGTACTTGTTTTAGATTAAAAAGGAATAAAATTAAGACCTGTGTCATAATAATAAGCGGTTTGTTTTGCTTATATTTTAGTGATAAAATAAAAATAACCTAAGGAGAAATTATGGATCATTTGGCTCGCTATAGAGAAGATAATAAATACCGACTGATGCTTGAAAGTGAGAACCTTGATCTTATTGAAGAGCTTTTAAAAAGCGGTGTGTCACCTCACCAAATGTCTGCTGAAAAAGGCAAAAGTCCAATTATTGAAGCCAGTGCAGGTAAAACAAAATTATTGTTACAATATGGTGCAAATGTAAATGAGAAAGATAAAACGGGTGTAACTGCATTAAATTTTGCCGGAGCGGAAAAAACCGATATTTTGTTAAGTGCAGGAGCCTTATTTAATCAAAATAAAGGAGTGAACATTCTTCTTTCGACGTTAAATAACAGAAGCTTATCTGCTAAAGAAAAAATCGAAAAAATAAAAGTCATGCAAAAATTTGGCTACGATTTGCGTGCAACTTTTATGAATAAAAAAAATGCTTTGTTTTATGCCAGTGAAATAGAAGTGGTTGATTTTCTAATTAATGAAGATGTTGATTACAAATTAGTTAACGATGCTGGTGAAAACGTTTTATATCAGGAAAACATATCTTCTCAACTTATATATCATTATGCAAAAATGGGTATTCTGATTAATCATAAAAATAAAGAAGGCATTTCTCCTGTTTGTTATCATACACATGTGAGTACGATAAAAGCTTTAATAGATTGTGGTGCAGATTTGGATGGTTTTTATTTTGACCTTAAACGTCCTCACCCGCTTTTAAATAAAGCTAAACTGTTAAGTATGTCAAAAAAAGATAATGCGAATGAAGAGTTGATTAATATTTATAAAACTAAAAATTTTAACTTTACACAATTAAAAGACGAGCAATGCAGAACACCTTTATTTTTTGCGGAAACGCCAAAAGCGTTAAAAATGTTGGTTGAATGTGGTGTCAATGTGAATGCCAAAAATAAGAAAGGAGAGACTGCAATTATATTTCATGCTGAAAATATTGAAATGATAATTGCTTTGATTCATGCTGGGGCAGATGTAAACGTAGTGAATAAAAATGGAGAACCCCTCATTCACCTGGTTAAAGCAAAAAGTATTCCCGCATTATTAAAAGCAGGTTGTGATATACATACATTAAATAAAAATAATGAAAATGCATTATTTAAGCTTAAAAATACCACGCAGGATTTTAAGAAATTAAAAAAATTGTTAGCAAATAATCTGGACATATATCAGGTTTCATCAAGAACCCAACTCACCGCGCTGGAATCGTTACCAGAAAATTTTGCAGATTATATTAAATCTGAAATTGCTAAAAAAGAGAAAAAGGAACTTGGAAAAACCACCGTTTTAACACCCCAGCAATTAAAAAATAACAGCAGACTTTAATAAATAATCATGTTATAATATTTTTCTGAATTTTAAGGAGAATGCTTTATGAATGAAAGTAAGCGCGATGTACTAAAAGAATACGAAAAGCTTCTGGAAAGTGCAACAACCAATCATTTGCATAAAGAAATTGCGAAATATTTGATTAACAATATGAATGCCATTGCATGGGGTATGAAAAGAGGCTGGCTTAATGGAGCAAGTTCCGATGATATGGAATATGTGCAGCATTATCTGGCTCTACGGGACAAGTATGCAGGTAAACTATATCCAGAATCATTGCTCGGTGAGCAAAGTCATGAGTTGTGTCGTGGTGAATATCATCCAAGATTTGATGATTCAATCATTATTGAATCGCTGCAGAGTTATGATTTTGGTCATGAAGCAGGAAAACTAATACTTGGTATGATTAAACACAACTATGCTGTACGCTGCAATAAATTTCAGACTGATAACGGTAAACCAGAGGATGTAGCATTCGCAAAGAAAGTCGTATCAGTGATTGAAGGTATGCTTCCTAAATAAATATCTCTGTAAGGAACTTGTTGGTTTATTCAGCGGTTCCTTATCCTTCATAAAAAATTCACGTTTATAAAAATTAAGCAAAAACAAACAATTATGTGTTTTAAAAATACACGTCTTTATTTTTTAGGAATTTACCGTGTTGATATTTCATACAAATGAGCTATGTTGATTCCTGTGATAGATATCACATTAAAGAAGCTTTTTTGTTTAATAAAAGGAGAGATATATGAAAAAGAAATTAGCTATGGTGTTAACCGGTATGGTCTTAACTATGGGAATGGCAACGGCTTATGCAGATTCGGATAACAATGGTCCTGAAAATGTTGAGCAAAGCCGAACTTTCCAGGAATATCTTAATGCGACAGGTCAGAGTTCGGATAATGGAATTGTTAATACACACCAGATAAATTAAAATAAGATAAAGGAGCAAAATGCTCCTTTATTTTTTGGTTTTAAAGCCGTTTATGTGAACTTTTTTTAGGTGCTTCCTTAATGATATTGTTTTTGGTTTTTCTTGTAAGTCTGTTTTTTTGCATACTTGCAATAAAGGATCCTTCCAGTTTTTTCGTAGTGAGTTCGTTCCTCAGACCATGAGTGAAATTTAAAAAATGCAGGTATCCCAGGAATGGAATGAAAAAACAGGAAAGACTACACATAACATAAATAGGGACCATAAGATTGACATCTTTATTCATAATTACCAGATAGAGTATTGTCTGAAAAAAGGCAAGCAAGCCAAAATATAAACTAATGCTAAGCACAAATGTTTTTTTGAATGAAGAATAAAAATTCATATTTGTTTGTGCATATTTAACATTATGATAAATATGTTTGATTTTAAGGCATTCTGTGAATTCTGAGTTATCGGTATTCATAACACTATTCTCCCAAAAAGATGAAGTAATTTTATCATATGCAGAGCATAACAACAAATAAAAGATGAAAAAAAGGAGACCAGGTCTCCTTTTAATAATGGAAAATGAATGATTAAGCGACTTTAAGTTTCGAAACATTTCTTTGTATCTGAACAGAATGATTCAGAATTTCAGCAGCAAGCTGAGCACGACATTCTGTAACATAATGAGCAAGACTGTTTGCACGGAATGTGACATTATCAGTTGGCATACCAACCTGATCGTCTTTTAAATCAATCCACACTCGGTGAGGAACGAAAAGATTTTCATTGACATGCTGCAAACGGTCATCAACGACAGAAATAGGCATGTATTTCTGAATAAAAGGCGTTTTGCTGAATGTTCCGGCACCGGCACAGTCGATGGTATCTGGACGGATATCATAGCGTTCAAAGTTTTCCATACGATAATTTTCGTTTTTGGGATCAATGCAGGTAACAATGTGGATTTTCATGCCCATTTCCTGCAGTTCTTTAATCGCAGTATCTGCTCCTTCAATTAAAGGTAATTTTCCCCAGCCACCATCATCAAGTGCTTTCCAGACCAATGCTTCTTCTTTTTTAGTGATTCCATAACGTTCTGACATGGAATAATTGGTATTAAGTTCAACCAATTTTTTCTGAAGAGTAAGTTCCGCCTGAATACGGAAACCGTTTTTGAAATCAAGAATAACATCATCGGTATCAAGAACAATAGAATATGGATTAACAGGGGACATAATGAATTCCTTTAAATTTTGTAAACTGCGTAGCGTCTTGTACTAATATAGCAAACAAGCAACATTGCAGCAAGCATTTAACATCATGAGTGTGTATAAATTTTGAAATTTGAGTTATTTTTCATAAAAAAGCTGGAAGAAAATAAAAAATCGGTTATAAGAGAATTAAGATAACGTTGGTGTAAAAGAAAAAAGGGAGTCAGTTATGAACACAAATATGGGCAATTATGTAAGTGAAACCTTGCAGTCCTTACGAGAGGCTTCTTTTTTTACTGATCCTGAATCTCAGACCGATTTTGATAAAAATTTTATAAAAATCATAAAAAAATATACGCAAGAAGACATGATTAAAATTCTGGGTGGTGCTGTGTATATGGGAGAGGTTACGAAAGGAAGTTTCAACCTGAATGGAATTCAGGCAAACGGAATGTATCAAAAAGTCAAAGATATAATTGAACGTAATACAGGGAATCTTTACGGCAGTATTATTGAAGAAGCAGAAAAGACAAAAGCTAATGCAAGAGATTTTACTGATTATATAAAACAAAATCCGGGACATTTAGGTGTTGTTTTTAATGAATGGATAAACAGTAATAATCAGTTAAGTGCAAATACAAAAGATGTTCTTACCGAGATTTTTAAGGCTAATCTTTACGAGGTTGGTAAAGGTGAGGAAATTTTCGTTGAAAATAAAGAAAAGCTTGATCTTCGTGAAATGACTAAAAATATTTTCATGTCATTAAACAATAAAAATACGGCAACTCAAATTATGCCTAATGAAGATCAGCATATTATAAGAGAATATCTTGATAGGTTAAATCCAGAAGATAAGCAATTAGTTATTTCGGGTATTATTTATATGCACGACAGAATCAATGTTAAAAACACCAAACCTGAACAGATAGCTAAAAATAAAAAAATTGAAGAGTCCCTCGAACTGATTTGTGGTGCAGAACTTGATAATATTGACAGCAAAATATTACATTTGAATCGTGAGGGTAATGCTATTATCAATATGAAGGATAAAATTGTTGATAATAAATTACATGCAAAGTTAGAAGAAGATATTGATAAGAATGAGAATTTATCATTATCCGAAAAAGCAGTGTTATCGTCAGTAGCTTTTCAAAGCATTGAAGAATTTAAGAAAAATATGTTTATTGTTCCTGATCAAAACAGGTTATTCAATCGCATAAGAGAAACTGCTTCTCAGCAAAAGGAAATAGTGCCTGTTCATGAAAAGGAAACCCTTGGAAGATAATAAAAAAAGATCTCATTAGAGATCTTTTTAATTGTAATCAATAAAAAGCCCAAATTAATCCTTTTGTTGCGTACAGTTCCTCAGACATATCGTAATCCATATCTTCGAAACGTGATTCCTTCATTATCTTTTTTATCTGTTTTCTTTCGTAGCCACGACTTCTGGCATGAAAACATTTTTTAAGAGCACCTTTTAAATGATTATGGCTAATTCCGGCATCGGACTGGTAATGAATTTTATCTGCTTTCATTTCCTGTTCAATCCATTCGTGAAAATCAGTATTTTCTAATTTACTGATTCCAAATCTGCCGAAGAAAATGCGGTCGTGGTATCGACTGCGATCTTCCCAGAATTTATAGCCTGTCTTTCTTCTGATTGTTCTGGACATAATAACACCTCTGTTAATAAAGTAGTTAATACGTCATAAGCGGCTCCTTAGTAGAAAATTTATCAGATATTTAAAATGTAATCTTATATTAAAACCTATAAGGAAGTCAATAATTAAATAATTTTTCGTCAGGTATCTGATAACCTAAGTTATTGTATTCTGCGTGATAAAAAGCAGCATAAGCTACTTTTCACGTACTTTTGTATTCAAAAAATAAGACTATAGAATGTCAAGTTTGAGTTAAGTAAACATAAAATTCTTTTGTAATAAAAATCAGTACTACATATATATCTTATTAATTTTTAAAGAAATTTTTATTGATAAATAAATAGAATACAGATTTAATGAAGTGGAGTTAACTATAATGGAGAAGTCAAATGAAAACTTTAAAGGCACAAATGGCAGGATTGGTTGTTACAATGTGTATATTAGTTTTTGGTTTTACGGCATTGATCGCGTATCAGGATTATCAGGATGCATATAACGCGAGAAAAGAACAATTACAAACAGCCGTTGAAACAGCTTACAATATAGCGGATTCATATAAAGCAAAAGCAAATAAAGGTTTGTTGTCTGAAAAGGATGCACAATTGCAGGCAAAAGAAGCAATTCGTGTTTCTCGCTTTGGTGGGAAAAATGGCAAGGCTGAATATTTTCATATCTTTGCTCTTGATGGTATGACAGTTATGCATCCTTTCAAGCCAGAATGGGAAGGTGTTAAAAGTGCGAGTGAAATAGTTACATCACCAGGTAATTATGGTATTCAGCAAATGCTGGATGCTTTATCAGCCAGTCCAAATGGTCAGGCATATGCGACAATACAGTTTCCTAAACCTGGTGAAGCAGAGCCGATTGATAAGCTTGAATACATAATGAAGCTGGACGGCTGGAATTGGATGATAGGTTCAGGGCTTTATATGAATGATATGGACGAAATTCTTATGTCAAAACTGATTAAAGTTTTTTCAGAAGGATTGGTAATTATTCTGGTTCTGGTATCAATTTGTTGTTGGGTTATGAATCATGTATTTAAAACCATTGGTGGCGAACCGGTGTCAGCAATTAAGTTCATGAAGCATGTTGCTGAGGGTAATTTAAACGTGCAATTTAAAACCAAATATCCTGATAGCCTGCTGGCGAATCTGAACAGCACAATAACCGATCTATCTGATATGATCAGACATATACAGAGAAGCTCTCAGGAAATTTCTCTTGCGATTGGTGAAATTTCACAGGGCAATAAAGATTTGTCTTCACGAACAGAAGAAAGTGCTTATACTCTGCAGTCTGTAGCGAGTTCGGTAACACAGATTTCTACCAGTGCAGAATCAAGTGTTGAAAATTCTCAAATGTCAGGAAAAATGGCAGTTAAGGCCGCAACTGAAACTGAGAATGTTGAAAATATGTTTAGTGAAGTTGTGGTGACTATGGGCAATATTAAGTCTGCCTCTGATAAGATTGCAGAGATTACTACGGTTATTGACGGTATTGCATTCCAGACTAACCTTCTCGCACTTAATGCTGCCGTCGAAGCTGCAAGAGCAGGAGAACAAGGTAAAGGGTTTGCAGTAGTCGCAGGTGAGGTAAGAAACCTTGCACAGCGTTCAGCCGTAGCAGCAAAAGAGATTAAGTCCTTGATTACAGATTCTGCAAATCTTGTTGCAAAGGGTAATGTCATGGTGGATAATTCGCAGAAGGCTATGAAAGAACTGCATCAGACAATTGGTAATGTAGAGTCTATGATGAAAGAAATTACCATATCAGCCGAAGAACAAACCACAGGAATTATGCAGATAAATGTTGCAATTAACCAGCTTGATGGGGTCACACAGCAGAATGCCTCGCTGGTTGAGGAGGCCTCCGCAGCCTCGGATTCACTGAACGATCAGGTGTTAAGGTTAAATGAAGTTATCAGTAAGTTTAAAGTTCGTTAATTTTTGAATAAAAATACTATAAAGAGAGCTCCGGCTCTCTTTTTTATTTGACATTAAAAACTCACCTGTGTTACACTCTTTTTATGGTCAGCATACCTGCCTTTCTCCTGCAAATGCAGATGGTGAAAATGCTTTAAAACATCAAATCACTTTTAATCATAACCTTTTGTGATTAAGCAACGAGAAAACTTAAAAGAACACAATACGAGGATATGACTTATGTATACAAATGCCACTCATACTAAAAAATTAGCAAAACATCTTTCTAGCTTTTTGAAAGAAAAAGGCTGTTCTGATATTTCGCACTCACAACTTCTTGAAGAACTAGCTAAATTCAGCGGTTATAAAGACTGGAATACTTTTAATGCAGTAGGTCAGGCGGCCTTCTATTCTCGCGAGGATAAAGACTGGGCAAAAGAAGAGCATGTTCATATTAATAATGGTGGATACTCTTTTTCTTACAATGAAAAAAGATCGCTACTTTATATTGAAACCGGTTTCTTCGGTTATTCAAGTAATGAACACCTGATCCCTATGTCAAAATCAGATCTTCGCTCTTTGATTCATGCACTTGAAAAACATGGCACATTTTATAAAAATGAAGATAACGGAGAAGAGCGCTTTTTTGAGCAGGGAGAGTGCTGGAAACTGGTTGATTCATTCTCTTTATATTTCCTAACGGCTATGCATCAAATAACAATTATGCCAGAGAAAAAAATTATTCCTGTTTTAAAAAGTTTTCTGGAATAAATAGAGACGTTTAAATTAAAGCCTCACATATTCTATGTGGGGCTTTTTTTATAGCTAAAAAAGGCTATAATAGAGAAAAAAATAAGGTATATAAAATATGATAAGTGAAGAAATTATTCAACAAGCAAAAAATGCGCTTACTGAAAAAGATAAAGAGAGAATGTTTAAAATAATTTCAGAAAGTAATGTGGTTTTCGAGAGAGAGAAGCTGCTTTTTATTGATATCGTTAAATCATTAAATAGTAGTGCTATAAAAGTTGTGCCTCGCCAGCTTATTTCTTTATATAAAGATAAGGAATATTTAAGAAATAGTTCAGGTGATAAAGAGAGAAACAATTATATAAGCATGATAAAAAGTCATGAAGATATTGCGTTGTTTTATAAAAAAGGGTTGATTGATATCAATGACTATAAGATTTATGCACAATTAAAAGATCCTGATTTTGTACTTGCTTTTTATTACAGTATGGATAATCAGGAAGAAAAAGATAAAGTTAAAAAAAATATACTGGACTATTATGCCAGAATAAAAAATTTAGGTATGATTTATTACAGTGTGCTCGAAAAAGGAAAAATATCAGAAATGAATGATATTTTTGATTTAGAGCATATCGTATTTACAAGAAAAGAAATACCAGAAATTCCTCAGTACGCATACAGAAACATTTTAGATATGATAGCAAAAACTTATAATTACGATAAGCAGGCATATCAACACCTCGATAAATATAAAACATTTCAGAGTTTAAAAGAAAATTCATATTTTAATAGTGACATACTCACAAATATTTTAGAGTATTCAAATCTTGAAAGAAAATATGAAAAATTTGAAAGTTATTTTAATGAACTTCCTTGTAATGAAAATACAATGTTTGTTCTATTAGCGAATAGAACAATAGAAGAAAATTACGATTTTTTAAAGAAAATCCAGTTGTTAATAAATAAAAAGAAAGATGTCTCGGTAAACAATTCAGGGAAAAGATTAAGAGAATATCTGTTTGCTTTCACAATAGATATGTTAAAAAAAGAAGAAATGAGTGAATCAGAAACTTATTCAGAATTAATGGAAATGAAACTAAATCATAGTAATTTATATGAGAACTATTTTGATAGTTTAAAAAATGCAAGAAATTTTGAATACTTGATGTCATTAGAAAAGAGCATACTCAATAATGAGATAGGTAATAAGAATTCTGTAATTAATGTAAGAATTTAATGGAGGTTATTGAAACCATTGCAATCTCACAAAATATTTCGGACATGAAAGAAAAAGGAAATAATTTTAAAACGGTATAAAAAAAGGCAACCTCGGTTGCCTTTTTAATTAAGTGTTTTATTAAGACTGAATAGTTGTCTGACTCACTTCTTTCAGACCACGGGTTTTACGCCATTTATTCATTTTAGTAAAGGTCAGTTCAAACAGATAATCAGCATTATGTTGAGAATCTTTATCTGAAATCAGTTCAAAGTAGAACAGGCTGAAAATAATCATTTCAACAATCAGAGCTTCCAGTTTGCCAGGTTGAGGCAGTTTATAGCTCAGACCTTTTTCGATGTTGTAGTTCAGCGCAATGTCGCCAGACAGACTGATAAGACGCAGGAATACCGAATCTGCATCCAGACGATTGCCATAAGCCGCAAAAGTATGGTTAAACAGATCTTCAACTGTTGTCAGTTTGACACCCAGGTGGTCATTAATAGCGTCAACCAGTGTATCAGCAATAGCTTGTTTGCTCAGTGTCTTATGGAAAGTTGAATACAGGTCAATAGCTGAGATAAAGGTATCAACAGTTTCACCGGCCAGACCGTCTTTGCCTGGCTGAATATTCAGAAAGTTATTTTTCAGGATAGCGAGTTCATCAGCCATTTCACCCAGTTCTTCACTGATTTTATCACGAATATAAGTGTCGGTGCGATAAGCATCAGTATGTGCTGCAGTGTTCAGTTCCAGGGAAGTCTGAAAAATGAATGAAAAAAGTTGATTAAGGGTAAGTGTCATAAAATATCCTTTGGTTTGTAAGGCTATGCGCTATGCTTTTGTGTTCAGGAGGTAATCATAGCAAAAACAGCGGTAGGTATCAACCTTTTTTGTTCGGTATTATCTGAGAAAAAAAGGAATTTGTGAAAATAATGTGAGATATTGTTATTGCAAAACGGGATAATTGTGGGGAATACAATATGTGGAAATTTATCTGTAACATTGAAAATAAATATTTATCAGAGTTATTTCGACCCAGTATTTTCTACATAATTTGCGTTTTCCTTATAATACCTTTGTTTGAAAAAACAGCGTATGAAAAAGGCATTATAATAAAAAAAGACGTGATCCCTTTTTTTGAAATATTATTATTATCAATAGTTTTTTTCATCATTTTCAGAATTGCATTTTATTCTATAAGCTGGAAAAAATTTAAAGTTCTTGCATTAAAAGCAAGCAAGTCAAATAGTATAGCTTTTTATTTTCATATGCAAAACGAATATATCAAAGAAGGGATAGTAAAAAAAATTCTGTGTTTTGCTATTGGTCTTTATATTCTTCAACTTTGTTTTGCCTGTATGCCATCTTTAATTAATGAGTCAGAGAATTATTTTATAATTTTGGCAATTCCTCCTGTATTGATTTATTTTGTATTTTCTCTTTTTGAAATAATAAAACCTTTTGTTTCAGAGGTGACATCCTTATGTAAATTAATAATAAGCAAACCAGAAAATATAACCTTAACCGGTGCTGCTTTGTTTTTATATCAGGGCGTTTCTTCAGATTCAGAAATATATAAAAAAGAAAAACAGCAATTGGAAAAATTGTTCGAAGAAGTACAAAAAAATACGATAAAAGATGAGAAAAAAAGTTTAGAAAAAAGAGTCGTCCAAAATATACCCAGACAAGCTAAAAAAAGGTTATAGAAAAGTAGTAATAATATTTTTATTAAGGAAAAAATATGCAAATCAGAAAAAAGGTAATCCCCGTTTTAGTATGTTTATTTGTCTTTTCCACAAGTATAGCAAACTTAGCTATTTCAGATAAAACAACAATGAAATTTGCATTGAAAGAAAGTGGCAGAATTTTGTTAAAAGACTATGGAAGAAAAGCAGGAAAAGAATTTGTTTATTCATACAAAGAAAAATTGTCAGAACATGTACATGAGAAGAAAAGCGCACTGAAAGAAAAAATGCTGGAAAATCTTAAAAAGGTGGCAAAAAAATCAGAAGATTAAATGTTTCAGATAAATCAATAAAAAGGCTAAACCAGTTAGCCTTTTTATATAATTAATGATTTAAATTTTTAGAAGCGATAGCCAACACCAATGCTTGCGACCGGATACCATTTCAGTTTATCAACCTTATCCTGAATGTCAGCGGTTTGTTCTGCTTCCTGATCACGGATTTGGCTCTGCAGAACCGTACACACTGCCTGACTATAACAAACGGTCTGATTATGAACACGCGCTTTACCCTGATACAGGACACCAATATCCGCAGTAAACAACCAGTTGCTATCAGGGCTATTTGTCTGATAACCAAAACCAACATAAGGTGCGAATTTTTTGTAATCTACGCTGGCTTTAGTATAGCCATAATCGTTAGGATCCAGACCATAAACATCTTTGGTGTAGCTGCCATTGCCGGTAATTTTGTTACCATTATAATAACCACCAGCGGTCATACGGAAACCATTTTCGAAAGGATAATAATCAAGCAGAACGCCTGCTGTCAGCATACGAAGAGAGCCGTCGTATTTCACGTCATTAACCGTTTGTGAGCGATTGTATTTCAATCCATTAACGTTTGCACGAATGTCGAATATAGGATTAAACTGATAGCCGATGTTAAGACCAGGACCCAGTGTGCCAACCTGCAGCGTAGTGAAAACGCCAGAGTCAGAGTTTTCATAATAAGCACTTTCAGGAGCGCTTGCAACAGCGGCCGTAGAGAACAGCAGAGCAGAAATAACTGACAGAGTAATAGAAGTGCGTTTCATTTATAATCCTTCCTCGTTAAGTGGGAAAGCAATTATAAATGATTTGTGTTAAAAAAAGCAACAACTATTTTATGAAATAGGAATAATGCTATGACTTATCACAGTCTTTTACGAGAAAGAGTTTCGGTTTCTGGTTCATTGAGTATGATTTGTTCTGAAAGCTGTTGTCTTCTTAATAAAGGAACTAATGCAGTAAGATCAAGATTATTTATTTCATTAATGTTGAGTATCTGTTTAATATGTTTTTTATCATGTTCATTCACGCTGTGTATAAAATTACGAATTGCTTCATGTCCCAAATCTCTCTCGTTTGTTTTGATAAAATCAAAAATCAGTTCAATGATATGATTCCTTATAATTTGACATAAACAAGGAATTACACTCAAATCATTTATTGAGAAGGATTGACTGTAAAAACAGAACAACTGACAGAGAAAACAGAAAGAATCATAATCATTATGACGATTTCGATTGGTAATTAATGCATGATAAATTAAATCAATTTTAACAATTTCTTCTTTCATTATTTTATCAAAAGTAAGAAAAACATTATTTTTGCTGTCATTACATTTATGGTCAATTGTATTTTTGAAATTATAAAGGAATGGATTATCAAGAAACTTCTGTATTGCATAAAATAAATCAGCTTTGTTTGCATAACGATCAAAGAAAGCGTAGAAATGTTCGGGTGTTTCTATTTTTTTATAAATATTATAGATAATACATTCGTTTGCTGGAAAGAAAACATACTCAAGTAAAATCTGGATATCAATATTTAATGAGTCAAAAAAACTATTAGACAAATACGTGCCTAAATTTTCATAGATATCAGGATTATAATGTTTAAACAAAGCTATCATATGTAGCTGCCCTTTGACATAATCAGCAGAATCAATATCAGAAGGGGGAGCATTAAAGAAAGTTTGACCATATCTTTCTGGTATACAAAAATTAAAGTATTCTAAATTATGATTAATGGAATGCAAAAAAGTGGCACTTTGTTCACCTGTTATAGTTCCCTTTGCATATTTTTTAGTAATATCAAAAAGTAAATGTGTAAAGAATAACTCTTTGGTTGAAAGATAAAAAGGAAAGAAATTTTCAGAAGCAACCAGTCCTTTAAGAAAGACAGAGTTATAGATAAAATGGTTATCGATTAAATTTCTGAAAATAGGTTCATCTTCAAAGCACGAAGCGTTATGAATGTAATGAAGCAGGAGCGTGGTAATTTTCTGATCTGTTTGTTCACTAAAATTTAAAAAATGACTAATGAAAACAGTTTCAGGAAGACAGGAACCATATAAAACTGGAGCAGAAATTGTTGAAATTTTATTGTCTAAAAATAAATTAAGTATCTTATCCTTTATTGAAGTGTTGCTTGCGTATATAAAAATGACCTTAACGACATCCGGCTTTACCAGTAATGTATTCTCATAAAATGATACATGTTCGGGATACTCAGAAAGAAAAAATGCAAATTTTTTATAATATAAATGACAAAGTTTTTCATATTGTAAATCGTGATTAGAAAACAATGAGAGCATAAAAGCGTGTGGGTATTTTGCTAACTCGTGTATATTTGTTTTGGTTAAACGTTCCATCCATTTAGAACTATAATAAAGAGAAAAGAAGTTTTTATCTTTTTCCTCGGCTTGTTGTAAAAAAGGAATAAGTTTTTCTGAGATATGTTTAAGTATTTTTTTATCCGACTCGTTCTGTTCACAATAAAAGAGGTCATTATTTAAAATGTTTTCTTTAAAAAAAAGAAAAGACCTTTTTAATGATTCAGGTATTAATTTCATAATAATAACCTCATAATATTGTAATGCATAATAGAGGTTATCTTTAAATTTCTAAAAATACAAATTAAATGCGATGGCGAGATTGAGGGGTATTTTCATCGTTTTTGGTTACATCTGATTTAATCATTTCTTTTTCAAGGCTGATAAAAAAATCATTGATGTTATTGAAAATGTATCTATCTTTTTTAAATTTTAAACGCATAAAATCAACCAGGTTAGCTTCTACTTTTTCAATGGCATTCCTGAAATATAACTGACCAAAAATAGTAAAGGCCTGTTTATTTATAATTCGACACATTTGCATTATAGGAGGTTCAAAGGACTGCAAGTTATAACTTTTTGAAACTACTGCTCTGCATACTAAAAAAGCAAGAGGTTCATCTTTACAATTACAGTCAACCATTCTTGAAAAACTTTCAGACGGAGTAAATTTAATTAATGTGTTCAGTGAATTATAATTAAGTGTTTTAAGCTTTTTATTATTAAGATAAACGATAAGTTCGTTCGTTAAATCATATTCTTTTTTACTTTTATTAAAGATGGAAAAATAATTTATCCAGAACTTTGGCTTTTCTATTTTATCAAACAAAATAGAAGTCAGTGTTCTGTCTTTGTCGTCTGGCTGACATGGATTAAAATTAGTATGGCAAAAAAGGCTGGTTAAGTTTTGAGATAAGTTTCTTTTGTCATTATCAAAAGAAGGATAATAACTTTTTGAAAAATTATCAAGTAAAGCATTATGAAACTCAGGCGTCTGAATGATTTCATTAAGTTGTTTTTTTAGCGGTAATGGAAAACTACGAGGATCTACTGGGTAAGTTTTCGACACTTCTTTAGAAAGATAAGCCAGCAAATGTTCGTCTTTAATTAAACCAGAATATTGCTCGAGAATATTAAGTTTATCATACTCATCAAACGAGTCTGAATATAAGGTTTTCATAAATGTATTAACCGAAAGTCCTTCTTTCCAGTGTTTTTCAACGAATTTATCTTTTATTTGTTTATAAATGAGATGATTATTGTAACCTAAAAAATAGCGGCATAAACTTTGGATATCACTGCGAGAATAGTGAAAAATATGATGTTCAAATAAATGAAAAAGGTGTTGTTCTGTGATGTTGTTTTGTCTTGCCAGTAATTTGTCATAAAATTCTTTATTTTCTTTCGCAAAAAGATCGTATTTGGCCAGATTTTCAGTAAATTCTTCAGGAGTAATATATGCTTTCATGAGTTAATGCCTGTTTAAATGTTATTGTACTAAGATAACATAAAAAACAGGCGTAACCAATAATCAGCGTGGTGATTTATATACGACTTTGGATACCGGAAATCGGTGTTTTTTACTGATTTCAATATCGAGGAAGAAAACTTCTTCATTTTTTTTCTGAATTAACAATGTTTTTTGCGACATAGTTAAAAAATACAATGGAAAATCCTGTTTAACGTAAACAAAGCAGGATGGAAATTCAAGTTTATAAACTTTGTCACCGTCAAGCATTTCTTTTTGCACATTATATGCCTGCTTTGCTCTCATAGACATCGTATATTTCTGAGTAATAAAAAAGCCAAATAAGCAAAATAAAATAATTGCGACATAAACAGTTAATGAGAAGGTTGCATACATAATCAATTCCTCGAAACAGAGAATAATCAGAGTATAATTAAAATTCACGTAAAATACAACTGGTATTTGCAAAAGAGAAAAAGATTGCTGAATAAAAACACATATGGTATTATTTTTATCAATAAATTAATTATAAGGAAAATATATGAGTGAACTGAATTATGTTAAAGAACTGACTGAACAGCCGCCAAAAGGCTTATTGCAAAGTATGGCTATGCGATATGATCACGGTATCGGCATACCATTGTTTATGGAAAGTGAAACAGAACATGAATTGCGTAAAAAAAGAATTTTTGATCTTGTTGAAAAAATTTATCAGACGGCTTACCAGCATAATAAAGAATCACCTCTGCCTCCTGTGGCACCAGATTATCTGTTAAAAGAGATGGTGGAATGCTATCGAAAAAATCATCAGTTCAAAGTAACAGCTAAAAGTGAAGAAGATAAGGTTAAAAAAGAAGAATATATGCATAGTGTTATGTCTCAGCTTTATGAAGAAATTTCCGGTTATGGTTTTTATCGTTATAGCTAAACTGAGTGCAATATAAAAATAAGGCGACCTGAATGTTTAAGTATCTTATTAAAGACGAGAAATTTACTTTTTCAAAAGAAAATTTTTTGGTGAATGATGAAAATATCGATTTAAAAATTGAGCATTTAGCCAGAGTCGCCTCTCAAATTCAGGAGTTGGATAATTCATATAATCCTTATACTCCTTTAAAAAATCTCATATTTGCGACTATTTATGCAATAGAGAATCTTTTTCTAAAAAATCCAGATCTTTATAATGTAGGGATTTTTGCTTTTGAAGAATCAAAAGTATTCTCGCCAGAAACAAAGAAAATTTATGTGTTAAAAAATTATTCGATGAGTACCGTTTCGGCCATCAATACAGTATCCAGATCAGCCATTTCGCCAGATTCAAGCTGGACAAAAGAGCAGGAAGTTAATCAAATATTAAGACTATTAGCAGCCGAAGAAGAAAAAGAGCTAAATCTGGATTATGAATTTATTGAATTATCAGGAATGATATCTGGCATGAGTTCTTTACATATAAGGCAAAGTAAAGAACTTAAAGAATTTCTAAATGTTTTAACTAATGAGACATTTTTGAAGGAAAGTAATTTTTTGAGTAAAGAAAGAAGAATAGAAATATATCAAAGAATTGTTAGTTATTTTATGCCAGCAGAATGTTTTAATTATGATAAACTTTTTAAAGAAAGCGAGTTTTGCCTTGAGATCAGAGGCAAAAAATACAACAATATAAATGAAGTGTTAGGGCTGCATTCATATTACTATGTTTCAAATAATGGGTTATCCAGTGAATATAATATCCATCTTAATTTTATTTATCTGAATCTCATTTATTTACAGTTTAAACATAAAACACAAGTGGTAAAAATTTTTCATTTGGATGAAGAAGGAAGCCAATGTCAAATATTTTGTTGTGTTGATAATAATAGTCAAGTTGATGTTAATGAGTATTTTTATTGCAAAAATATAGCTTCCCAATTCAATAAAAGTCTTATGGTTCAATTTATTGAAGAATCTGAAATGAATAAAAACAGACCGTTTAAAGAAATATCACTGTCTGATTTTATGAGATTGTGTATGATTAATCCTAATAAAGAAGAAATAATATCTGAGTTTAATGAGTTATTTAATTATATAGATAAAATTGATTTACATGAAAACTTGCAGGAAGCAGGTCATAATTTATATGAAAAAATGAATAAAAGACTTTAATAGACATTGTTGTAAATCTGATATTTTGCTATAATAATAAAAGTAAATAAAATCAAAGAGAAAAGATATGTTATACAATATTGATAAGTTGCCGTCTAAAATGGCAAAAAAAGCTAAGGCACACGCTCAGAAAAAAGAAATTATTGAGTTTTTCGTGCCATTTAATATGGCAAAGAACCATTTGCTGACAACCGTCTATGCAACAGATAAAGATCCTTTTTGTTTCGTGGATGAAGCAACACTGCTTAATGTAAGTAAGGAAGCGCAAACTTTATTTGGTGAACATTTTGATCTTGTTTCTTTTTATAGCGAAGCGGATGGGTATTTATTAAAGAGAGAAGAAACGAGTGTTGAATTTCAAAAGTTTACTGTTCACTCAGAAAAAGATTTTCAGCGTATAAAAGATTTGCATTCAGAGCATTCGACTTACGGTCAGAACAAAAATAAGGCGAATGAATCAATAAGGGTTATGAAAAAAGAAAAAAATGAAAAAGTTCTTTCAGAAATTGAAGATCGTAAGCAGAAAGAATCTGAAGAATTTAAACGAAAAGCTTCTTTATCCAGAGTATTTGATGGTAAGACAATCGTATCTGTGGATTTTGAATTCAGATATATTCGTTCAGAAAGCAGATATATGATTACAGAAGTGGGTTTTTCAACCAGACTAAAAGATAAATCTTTAATCAACGAACATTTTTTAGTCCTGGAAAATTATGCTAATAAATTAGACAGAAGTTTGCAGGATAAATTTGAATTTGGTAAAACCCATTATGTTAAAGAAGATCAGTTGGCGGCTTTACTGACTTCAAGAATTCAGGAGGCGGATTATCTGTTATTCCATGAACAGCGTGAAGACATGGAGATTTTCAAACAGCTTGGTGTAAAAGTGAATAAAGAGATTTTAGATACTCAGCTTATTTATAGCCGTAATTTCAAACCAAAAGGTGAAATGAAAGCAGATTTAAAAACACTGATTGACTTTTGCCACATTAAGGCAGAATACCTGCATAATGCCGGGAATGATGCAAAATATACGATGGATTTGTTTTTAAAAATGGTAGAGATTAAAAAGGCATTAGTTGAAGCTTATAAAAAAGCTAACGGTCATGTGTCAGAAGCTGAAAAGTTAAAAGAAAATGAACCTGTTCAAAGATCAAGAAAAATGAAAATGTAAAATGAAAAAAGAGGATTTCTCCTCTTTTTTTTATTTCATAGTAAGACGGTGATCAACAACATTATAATATAAAAAGTTTTCTGCACAGGATAAGGAAACTGACGTTAATGAAGTGTCAGGATTAAAATTCACGAGATCGGGTGCTTCGGATACAGGTATTTTGTATCTGTTTTTAAGAACTGGTTTTGCTTTTTTAATAGCATTCTGACATTCCTGCGCATTATTATATTCTTTTGAAGCAAAAACGGCTGCAACCTTTTCGCCATTTGTGCTGGTGAAAAGGTGATATTCTTCAAAATTGATATTCAATTCATTAGATTCAGGTTTGAAATAAAAATCATTTGAAGTATGCGGATTAACAGGCTCTTCTTCATTTACCGCCTTCAGACCAGAAGCTGGTGTCTTCTGCCCGATCTCATACCCAAAAGCTTTCATTTGAGGAAACTGACCTGCCGCGAATGCCTGAGAGTAGCTGGACATGATTATAATACAAAAAATAAAAATACGTTTCATAAAATCTCCCGATTAAAAGAAAAAATTATATCAATAAATTGTCAAAAATCCAATAAAAAGTTATAATGAAATAATACGAAATAAAGGTGTTTTATGAATAATTTAAATGAACCAAATAGTCATAGTGTTAGCGATATTTACGAAGCACTCAATAAAAATCTATGGCAGGGTGAAAATTTCATCATTAAACTGAGTAAAAAATTGCTTTCACAAGATACAAAATTAAATATGTTATTAAATATAGCAATAGATAATAATAATGAAGCATTACTCGAAATTTTATTAAACATAAAAGATATAAATCCTTTATTAAGACTTGAAGTAGCAGATAAAATAATTATCAACAGTCTGATATCAAGTCAGGATTTAAAAGAGATGGAGCAGAAAATAAGACAAGGTCTGGAATTATTTAACGATGCTCAGGATATTGTTGATAACCTGAAAGGTAGGTTGCCTTTTGTTAAAATAAACAGTGTTTTTTATATAGAAAAAGCAAAAATGCTATCAATTGAAGATAAAGATCCTGATACAGAAAGACGGCAATTAATGGAAAAAATATTTGGTATTTTTTATTTATATAGTATGGATAGTTTAACCCGAATGCGTTTTTGTGATCAAATGTTGACTGAACTAAATAAAAGTCAATCCGTCTATGCAAGATCTCTTAAAAAACAATCGAAATATAGTAGTTTGTCAGAATCTGATAGACTGAAAAAAATATCTCAGACTCCACATGAAATAAAACCTATGGAATATATGGTTCGTGAATATGTAGCAAATTGTATACTGTATCTGCAGTTTGGTTTTAAACCAGAAAACGAAAACTATCATGACGGTATCTTCAATAATCTGTATCAACATTCTCATTTTCATACGCTTTTTACCGACGAAAAAATAATGCTTTATATCACTGGTAGGGCAATTACAGGTGATGAAAAACAACTGCATGCAATAAAAACATTGAACGAATCGTGGCAGAAAAAAATCGATCTTAATTTATTCGAAATGACGCCACAAAAAAAACAATTTGCATCAGTGTTAAATAATGAAATAGAGAAAAAAATACTAAATCAAACACTGGAATCAACTACTAAAATAACAACTGTTAAAAAAACAGCAAGAATATAAAACAAAAAAGGAACCAGTTGGTTCCTTTTTTGTTGATATTATGAATGATTAATTGTTTTTTTCAAGAACTAATTTTAATGGAAAACCATTTTCTTTTGCAAAATACATAATCATAGCCGCTTTTGTTTCGGCAATTTCAAACGTAAACGTGCCTGCACAGAATTTGCCTTTTTCGTGTCCAGCTTCTGCCAGTTGTGCTGCTTCTTCACAGGACTTGTTAAAATTTTCAACAAGTGTCTGAATAACAAAATCAAAAGGTGTATAATCGTCATTCAGATAAAAGACATTATAAAGAGAAGGTTTCTGTAACTTCTCATTTTCCTGAAGAGCACGTGTTTTTTCTGGAGATAAGGACATTTTGTTTGCCTTGTTGAGTGAATATGTAGTCATTTTATAAAATCAGACGTTATAATGCAAGCATTTGTTTGTAAAAGTGGTTAAAATTAAAAGTATAAAAAAACAACGAACAGCAAAAAATATAAAAAAAAGACTTGTTATGCTGATCGGTTATTGCTATAGTAATTCCCAGAGCAGCAAAGAGTAAAAGTATAGTCCGGTCCCTTAGCTCAGTGGTAAGAGCAGTCGACTCATAATCGATTGGTCGCTGGTTCAAATCCAGCAGGGGCCACCAAAACACACTAAAAAAAAAGGAAGCCCTATGGATATCGTGATTCATACAACGAAAAAAGAACTGGATATGCTGGGCATGACTGAGGAACAACTAAGAAACATTGTTCTGGAGCGAGTAGATTCTTCTTCATTTGATGAAGAAAAAGTATTCCATCGAACAGAAGTGAGTGTTGAGGTGAAATACCGTAAACCTAAGTAAAAAAAGAAAAAGGGCAGATCTCTTCTGCCCTTTTTTATTTAAAATTGTTTCAAACCAGTCAATATTTTTTTGCATGCTATGACATCTTATTAATATTGTTTAGTTTATAACCGGATATAAAATTGAACATGATTTATCTTCATGATGTTCAACAATAGGTACTCCTTCAAATAAATATTCACTTCTGCTAATATAAGAAAGAACATAATTATTACCATGCCTGGTCACGAATGGTTTTGAATAAGTTGTTTCATTATTTTGGTAGCATACTAAATCTTTTATGTTATAAACAAAATAAGTGCCAATATCTGTTCTGATTACATTCGTAAACTTAACAGATTTAACAATTTCACCTGGTTTTGCTACGCGAAAACCCCAATTTTTATTATCTGGGTTAATCTGGACGTATTTTTTTTCAAATTCTGGTGGTGGAGAGATATCAGAATAAATGCTCAATGGAGGAAAAGTATAAACCTGTTTTTCAGGTTTATCAGGTGGAGCATTAAACCAAAAAATAAAAACGATAAAAAATAAAGAAAAAATAATAGACCATACTATTTTCTGCTCTGTTTCATACTTCATATAATTTCCTCGATCAATTGTGCTTTTTTATTAACATTGAATAGCAGAGAAAGCAAATATTTTGAACAAAATATAGCTGAATATTTATGAAAAAAATGATATAATTATTTTAAAAATAAAGAGGAAAAATTATGAAATTGGCTGAAAAAGTAGGACAGAATGAATATGTGTACCGTGTTGCTGAGTCTGTTTCAATCAATGAAAATCAGCCGTTTATTATAAAAACATTGCTGAAAACAAATCTTAGCTTTAAAGAAAAAAAAGAGATTCTGGAAAACATCAATTTCGATAGCCAGGATACTCTTATTAAATATCAAAATCTGAATGTTTATAATTCTGCAATGATTAATGTGCCAGTTTATACACATGATATTTATTTTCACCGAAACGAAATAGCGAAGCCAGAAGAAGATTTAGATGAGCTTTTGTCTTATATTTATGAAAAAAACCCTATTAATCTGAATAATGTCGCTTTCAATGATAATCTTTCTGCTTTAAGTATGCTGGTCGTATTGGGTTTAACTAATACATTGGATAAAGCATTTTCTTTTATGGATAACAAAGAAAAAGAAGCTTTTATAAATAAAACGTTTATCGATTTAAGCACACCAGGTCTTAGTCATAATTATACTGAACACAAAATGGAACATATTTATATTTTGCCTGTTATTAGCTGGAATATGCCTATGCTTCGCGTTTTTTTAAAACATGGTTTAAATGTTAATGCTGTGAATAAAGAAACAAATGAAGGATTAGGGTTTTATCTAAATTCTAAAATTATGATTAATGAACTCGAAACAGAATATGGTTTTCATTATGATTTAGAACAAACCAATGAAAAAGGAAAAATGCTTGGGCGTTTATTAAAAAGTGATAGAGAAGGTTTTACTTTAATCTCTTGTTTACATATTACCCTTAAAAATGAAATGAACGCCTTTATAGATAGTCGAATTTCTGATATTCCTTTAAAATCCAATGAAGTATTAGATCTTTTAACGGTTAGCTTTAAAAAGGATACAATAACAAATTTTAAAAAAGTTTATGATAATCTTGCGGAAAAGCTTAACTGGAAAATTCCTGAAACAGAAATTGACTTGCCTGTTTATTTATCCTGTAAGGTGGAAGATTATAACAAGAATCAGGTAGCCGTGAGTAAAATTTTATACATGAAAAGGGATTTTGAAAAAAGAGGTCAATATTTTGATAATGATCTGGTATTTTTCAATGTCATAGGAAGTCTTTCTGAGGGAGGGATTACGTCTGCTGACACAAAAAAAATAAAGCAATGGTTTAGTGATGAATCAATCAATTTTAAAGGAATTAACTTATTAAAAATTCATTTACGTTCTTATGAAGCGTTGTCTATTTTATTTAAAACAGGAAGATCGGATTATAACGCCGATCTGGAAGTTTTCGATGGTAAATTCAGGCTGTCAGACAGTCTTTTAGGTTTTTATATGCATGATGAATATCGAGAAATGAAAACTAAAGAGGTTGTTGCACTTTCTGAAAAGATTGAAGAAAGTTTAAAAATTGCCGTGTTATATGACGGGGTCATGCTTGATCCTTTAATCTCTGTTATTCAAAATCACAAACTCGAAGAAAGATTTAAACATGTTTGCGATTACAGAAACATATTAAAGAAAAATAAATCAGAAGAATTATCTCCACAAGATCAAAACTGTATTTTGAATATGTTAAATAAAATGCCAGAATTTGCACAAAACATGTATTTAAGTTTAAGCAACAATTATAGTCAAACTTATGATTATTCATTCAGGATAATGTTAGATAATAATCCTTCCTTTAGAGCACTGATTGAAAAATACAATCTGGATAAAAATACAGAAAATCTGGGATTATTTAGAGAAAACACTCAAAAAATAAGGCTATAAATCAAAGAAAAGTATTGCAAATAATTTAATAATAGATATTATATGTGCATGACAACCCCAAGTCATTAAAAAGAGGCATTAACTTTTTTTTAAACGATTGGGAGGTAGTCATGCATAAGTACAGTAACTTTAATTTTTATTTCCAATTTTTCCATTCAAAAACGGATTCCTTTGCACTTCTTTCATTGTCTAAATCAACACTCGAAACCTATTCAACCGGTGTAAGTATGACTCACCCTGATAATTCAGACATATTTATGCGTTCACCTGATAATGAAGCCATTTATGCATCTTTGATCGAAACAACTTACAATAAAGCGATTTTAAAAGTAGACCATGTTAAAAATCAACAAGATTTATTTACGTGGATATTAATTAAAGGTGGTCATTTTGCACCAAAAACAGACTGGGAAATTTTTCTGTCAGATAATAATTTATTAGAGAAATGGATATCCGGTCATCTTAATGTTTTAGTTGGTAATCATTACAAAGAACGATCAAAGGAATTTGGTCAGCGTGAATCATTTAATCAAAAAAACGTGACACTGGATACCCGTGATACAATATGGTCTTTCCCTGATTACTATAAAGGACTATCTACCGAAAGATATGGTGAGCATGTCTATTTTCATTACGAGAATAAAACGAAGTTATTAAAAGTTGAAAGTATTCCTGTTTTTGATAATCAACCATGGCTTTTTGAAATGAACCAGGTCATAAACAGTTTTCCCAAGTTAGCGTATTAGCTGAAAAAAGAGAGAGACATTTGGTCTCTCTCTTTTATATATTTATATTATTTTTGAAATAATTTTATAAAATCTTCAAAAAAAAGATAATCAATAATACCGTCACTTAAAAAGAAAACAGTTTTGGGATAATCTGGTTTTTCAGCATAAATATTTGTTACATAAAGAACTGATGCGGCTGGTGATGCTTTATCTGTCTCTTTATTGTAATAGAAGTCGCCTGGTTGCGGATAGTGGTCTGGAATATCTTTTTTAGTATAGTTATTGTTTGTTTTTTGCTCCACAAAGGACATTCCATGAAGGAAGCGTTCAACATCCTTACTCCATATTTCACCTTTTTCATTAACATAGACAATTTGCTGCGGTTTATCAGAATTGGAAAGGATCAATGTTTGATAGGTCGCGCTGGTTTTAATGTGATGATATTCAGCATTTAAAAAAATATCGTTTTTTACCATAAAATTCTCCTTTTTTTAAAAGAATAGCATAGTTGATGAAAAAAGAAACATGAATGCATGACTTTTTAGCTATAAAATGCTATGATTAATCTTATATTTTATAATGAGAAAGAAGATATGCAGAAAAAAAATGCGCATTTTGATAATATTTATGAAGCTCTGGAAACTAATAATTTGTCAGTTTTGAAAAAAGCCATCCGAAATGGTCTCGATATTAATCAGCCAGATAAGAATGGTAATCACGCTTTATTTTTTGCAGATGTAGATCAGTGTCGTTTACTTATTGCAGCAGGTGCAGATATTAACTACATTGATTCAGAAGGCAGAAATGCACTTTTTTATTGTGATTCAATTTCAGAATCATTAATGTTGAGTGATTCCTTTCATAAAAAAAATGCAGAAGAACGAGCACATTTTATTGTTGAACAGGCAAAATTAAAGCTGCAATTTTTGACTGAATCAGGAATAAATATTCATCAGAAAGATAATTATGGTAATAATCTGTATAAAAAATGTTGTGATATGGAAATGGTTAATTTTTTATTATCTCATAATGTTGATTATACTGGATTAAATAATAACGGAGAAAGTATTCTCTGGTATTTTGCTGGTGTGAATGCTATTGATAAAATACTGCATTCGGAGAACTCACTGGAATGCTTTGTGTATTTTCTTGAAAAAGGACTGGATCCTCATCTGAGTAATGTTTACGGTGAAAATGTACTTTTCACTGTCGCTGAAAAATCAAAGTTTGATGTACTTGCTCAATATAATGTAGATATAAATCTCATTAATATTAATAATGAAAATATATTAAATCAAAGTTCAAGAATCCTTGATATTGATTTGGCCATTTATTTAATTGAAAATGGAGTCAGAACCGACATTATAAATAAACATGGTTTAGGTCTAGTCGAGATATATTGTGAAGAACCTCTTGTCCTCATGAAACTACTGGAAGTAGATAATTATACTCCGGTACAATTTGATAAAAATTATTATCAAGATAGTATCTGTACAGAATTTATCGAAGATTTGCGCTTAAAAAGCATAGCTAAAGAGCAGGAGATGTTAAGCCATATAATAAATGTATCTTCGCCCAAAAAATCAGCTAGAATTTAAATATTTTAAATTGCATAAAACAATGGTACATAAATAGGGTTTTTACTATAATGTTTTTTTATCCTTAGGAAATAAAAAATGATCAGGCGTTATGAAGGAAAAAACAGCTTTTTAATTTTTTTAGTTTTGGTGTTTTTGGCTGTATTGTCGCTGTGTATTTTAGGTTATCAACGTGTTTCTCTCGGAGAAAAGATGGTTATTTCTGAGAAACCACAAATGTTTAGAGTTATTAATTTTAAACAACCAAAGCATTTTGCTATGGACTTGCTGGATGAAAAATCTAATAAAGTTTATAAGAATGTATATATTTCGAAAAATTGTATGAACTGGGAATATCCGAAAGTTAATTCTGAATATACATTCAATAAAATCACTTATCGTTATTTAAAAGAAAATCAGGAAAGAACAAAAGTTGATATAGGAAATGGTCTAGATTTTTGTCAGAAACTGAGAAAGTAAGCAAATAAAAAAAGAGCCTCGGCTCTTTTTTTTAAGCAATAAATCAATTCCACGTTGTTATAATTGCAGGTTCAGCATACTGAATAAAATCAAAATAAGACATGTCTTTACTGATAATTCCTGTGCATTTAGCAAAAATATAGCAAAGCGGATCTATACAATAATGGAAGTATTTGTCTTTTTCCAAAACAGGTTCTACTAAATGTTGGATGCTTCGCGTTGACATTGCCTGTTTATCTCCATCTTCCACCAGTATATTCTGCAAATCAGAAAAAGAAATAAAATTATTTTTCTTAATAATCGGATTGCCATTATATTCCACAGCAAGTTCACAAGCCTCAATGGCCTCAAATGATTTATCTTTTACGCAAACATATGCGACTTGTGGATAAATATTTGTTTTGAGATACTGAATTTTATAAACAGGATTATCCACATTTTCATAATAATCTATAAGGTCGTCACTCTTTCCATATTTATTAAGTTCCGGGGTTTTAAAAAGGAATCCTTTATGATCGTCGAAATGATAAATAGTTGAAAGAAACTCACTGACGGCAACTTTCTCTTTTTGCATGAGTGCTTTCATTTCAAAACGAGAAGAAATAAATCTGAAATTATGCTCATCTTTAATGAGATCCTGAAATGTTTCAAATTCTAAATTCATTTGTTGTATAATTGAATTTGGAATAAACATATCATCAATCACATCATCTAATGTATCAGAAAACAATAATTCTGCTTTATCTGAAGGTACAAAATAGCCAATAGATTTGGAAATTTTAGATCCCATGTTTTTCTCCTGAAAATAAATATAATGCTACCATAAAGTAAAAAAATTCTCATCTTTAATTTTTGCTATTCAATGTCTTTTTTTTGTGCAAAGTGTACATAAAATGCTTTTTTGTGAGAGAGATCAAAATAATCATTGTTTTTTGAATATGGTTTACTTATGATAACATTCGTTGTCTGGAGTTAATATTATTTAAATCAAAAACATAGGAAGGTATTGAATGAACTGGAAGAACAAAATTGTGACGGCTATGATGATTGCTCTGCCTATGAGCTTTGCAGCACATGCAAAAACATTTGTATATGTTTCCAATGCAGATTCAGGAAAAATTTCTCATTACGAACTTAATGAAAAAAGTGGCAGTCTGGATTTTGTAAATGAAATTGAGTCCGGTGCAAAAGCTATGCCGACTGTTATCAGTTCCGATAAAAAATATCTGTATAGTGCAACGCGCAAAGCGCCATACAGCATTGTTGCATGGAAAATTGATCCCACAACGGGTGATCTGACCGAAAAAACAGTGAATACGATTAACACGTCCTATGCATTTATTACCCTGGATAAAACTGGTAAATACTTGCTGGGTGCTTCATATGATAAAGATGTCGTAGAAAGCTATTCGGTGAATGGTCTTCATTTATCAAAAGAGCCAGTAGATGCGTATCATACCGGCCCGCATGCTCATTCAGTTATTGTTGATAAGACAAATAAGTCACTGTATGTAGGTAATCTCGGCGTAGATCGCGTTCTGCAGTTAAACCTGTCTGCTGACGGAAAAATCAGTCCTATTGATTCAGGTTTTGTTGAAACCGTAAAAGGAAATGGACCACGTCACTCGGTTATTTCACCAGACAATAAGTTTGTTTATAACATTGGTGAAATGGGCGGAATTATTACACAATATGAACGTCATGAAGATGGTTCATTAAGTAAGGTCGCAGAAATGCCGTCTGCTGTTCAGGATAAATATAAACTGAAAGAAGGTAAAGAGCGTCCTGCGGGTTATAGCGATCCCACTCCACGCGTATGGGCGTCTGACATTAAAATGACACAAAATGGTCATTTCCTTTATGTATCAGAACGCACAAGCAATACTGTTTCTGGTTATAAGGTTGATAAAAAATCAGGCAAGCTGAGTCTTATCGGGATTTATGAAACTGAAAAACAGCCTCGTGGTATCGCCATCGATCCGAAAGGAAAATGGCTGATTGCAACAGGTGAAAAAAGTGGTTACGTTTCAGTTTATGCTATTGAGAAAGCAGGTATGTTAAAGCAAGTTTCGCGTGTTGCAACCGGAGAAACCGATAAGGTTGACGACGCAAACTGGGTAAGTGTCGTGAAATACTAAAATAATAAATTAAGGGGGAGTCTTAGTCGTGGCTCCTCCGCTTAAAATCATTGAAAAAGATAGTTTTTTGTGTATGATTAAGATCTTAAATTATCAAGAGAAGATGTTATGAAAAAGATTATGGTAGAAGAAATTGTAGGCGAAGTGTTAATTGAAGAATACTCTCTGAATGAACTGCTGGAAAAGTTATCTTCATTTAAAGAACGCTTTGGAGAAAATGTTAAGCTGGTTCCAGAAGGCGGATACAGTGGTTTTTATGAATTTAAAGTTGTTATGATCCGTGAGCAGACTACTGAAGAACATACAGAATGGCTGAAAAAAAACGAGAAAGCCCATAAAGCATCGGTGAACAAGCGCATTAAGTCTCTGGTTGATAAAAAACTTAAAGGTAAAGCATTAACAGAAGAAGAAGCAAATTTTTTGAAAGAAAATTTTAATATTAATTAACGATCTGGAAAGTTAAGATACAAAGAGAAAGGTTAATGTCGTGAGATGTTGACCTTTTTTTGTTTGTTGTTTTTCTAATAATATGCTATATTCATATTATGAATGAGAAAGAGTTTTGAGGATATTATGTTGAGTATTGCTGACCAGACTGAATTTTTATTTGTTAATCCAGACGTTGTTAATGCTCCCAAAACTCTGATTATGGGACATTTCACGTCTCCCGATTTTTATGCTGATTACAGCAAAACGGTTATGACTATTCATACAACACCTGATGGACAAGATATTACTGGTGTCAGTATGAGTGATAATATCGAACAGGAAATTATTTTTCCCGAAGAAAGAGACCCTGAACTTGCTTTTCGAAATCACCGTTCATTAAATGATTTAATAAGAAGCGTTAAGCTACAATATTATGAAAGCACAGGTAATCATAATGTGGTAACTCAGATTATTTTTTTTCGTATCCCGGCATTAAAAGACGAATCTCATTCTTATTTGTTTATGGGTTATGCAGATAAAAAAATTCCAGTAATTAATCAGCATAGTCAGGTATTTTATACCGAAAATGGAAAAATTAAAAAAGGAGGAGGTGCCCCTCATAAAATGGGTTCAGCTTTTGGTCAGGTTTTTCAGGATAAATTATCTTTCGGATTTGGGCAAAATCTTGCAATGCACGGTATCGCTCCGAAGGATTTTTTAGATGGAATGAAACGTTTTTATAAAATGGCAGGAAATCCGGCTGAAAGGAACAATCCACTTTTTGATAAGGTCTTTAAGGATAAGCAATATCAGGTTTATCTTGAAAAACAAAATGAAGTTTTTTCAGAAAAAAATATGGATTATTGTCCGTTTTGGATGAACAAAGAGATAAAAGAAAAATACGAAAAAATTTCCTATGAGATTATTAAAAAAATGTTAGAAGAACAGGGATAAACTGGATCTTTTGCTTGTTAACGTATTGTGTTTTTGATATGATATTTTCATAGAAGAAGTTAATTTTAACGCTTAAATCAGGATAGAAAATGAAAAAGTTCATCGTTGTTATGCTTGGTCTTAGTATGATGTTAGGTTCTATCAATGCGGCAAATGCTATGTCAAAAGGTACGCGAAATACACTGATGGTACTTGGCGGTGCAGCTATTTTAGGTTATGCGGCAAAAAATATGTCTGATCAAAATCGTGAAGAGCAGCGTCGTAATCAGCAATATAACAATGGTTATGAGCCTCGATATGACGAGCGTCAACAATACCAGACTCGTCATTGTTATTATAAGCAAATGTATGATCAGCGTAGTGATGGCAGTTTTGTGCCAGTACAGGTTCCAGTTTGCCAATGAGAAAGCAGGATAAGAAATAAAAAAGCTCCTTGGTGGAGCTTTTTGTTTTTTTAACTACTAAGAATATGCCATTTCAGTGAAAGTGTTTTTTTGCGTAATATGCTAAGTAAAATCTGTGGATCGTATGTTTTTGTTAATGAAGAGACGATATGTCCAGAGATTTTTTTCGGATAAGGATTTAAACAATATAAACCCTCAGGCTCTCCTTTGTTATTTTCAAGAAAAACCTTTCCATTAATAATAAAAAGCGTTTTCTCGCCGTCTGAAAAAATAAATTTATGATTTGGATATAATTTATGCATATGCTCTCCTTTTATTTATATCAAAACAAAAAAATGTAAATAGAGCAAAAAAATTATGTTTTCAACATACAAAAGTGTGGAAAGGATCATAGATTTTAGTCAAAATTGATATAAATAAAAGTTTTGACTCTCTTGCTCAGAATATATATACTGGCTAAAATAACTGAGGGTTTATTATGAAAAATCTTTTTTGGCTTTATGCAGAGGGTATTAAAAAAAGTAAAATAAACTGGCTTTGTTTATTATCAACTTTTCTCATGATGATTGCACTGTTATTAAATGCAAATAAAAATTTTTCCTGGATTTATGTATTGCCATTATTCACACTGATTGGTGCTATTGCAATAAATATGTATATTGCCCGACAGGTAAGGAAAAATTGTTACAGGAATGCGGCTTATTCAGATAAAGAAAAGCTGACTCAGGGATATTTATGGTTTGCCTCGTATAAAAATTATTTTTTTAATAGTGAATTTTCCAAGATTATAACAGAGGTTGTTCTGTATCCCAGTATGTCAATATTATTATATACCGGTATCGCAGGAAATATAAATGCAAATCCTTCTGATAACACTCAACTCTATAAATCTGCTCTTATATTACTGGTTATATTAATGAATGCCAATACTATGTTGACGTTTGCATCGCTAATTCACAAAGCCCGAATTTTAGGCCGTATCGATGAAAATAAAACGCCAAATGATTATTTCAATTTTGCCATTGAAAATCCAGAAGAAGAAAAAAACAATTTTGAAAAAATGGTCAGTAAACAAGCATTGTTAAAAGTGAACAGTGAAAAATCAGAATTAATAAATAATAATAACATTATTGCTGATAAAGCTAAAAAAATAAGAAGATTGTAATATGAAACTATTGATAATAGCGTTAACATTTTTACTTACCGGCTGTCAGGCAGTATTGTCGGAAGAAGGCTTTAAATCTGAAAATAAATACAGAGTAGACTGTAGTGGTGCTTTAAGTAACATAGAGGCGTGTATCGAGAAAGCACGTGACGTATGTCCGAATGGATACAACGAGCTTAGCAGAAAGCAGCCTTACCCAGAAATCACCTTATTTAATCCGGGCATAGGTCAACAGAACAGTTCTCCGACAATAAGCAGAAATATAATAGTGGAATGCAAAAATGAAAGCATTGTTAACGATTAATAATGTAAAAAAATATATTGAGCAGAATGGTGACGTTAATATCACTGACAACGAAGGCCGAAACATGCTGTTTAAAGATTTCAATTCGGAAAATGAACTTGATATTATCGTCAGTTATACCGCAGATATTGTTGGTATTTTGATAGAATCAGGGATTAACGTTAATCACAAGTCTCACGATGGTTCTACTGCTTTATTTGGTGTTGAAAATGAAGAAATTGGTATGCTGTTAATTGATAATGGTATAGATATTCATGTTAAAAATAACAAACAATTAAATGCAATGACGTCAAATCAAAATTCACTTATTGAAGCTTTATTGTTTGATAAAAATGTGGATATTTTAGCCAAGACTATTTATGGTGAACATCTTTTTTTGAAAACAAAAAATATAGAATTAATGAAAAAGTATATTGAGCAAGGTGGCAATATTCAGACTGAGATTAAAGGTTTAAATGCGATTTACTACTCTCTTGGAAATACAGATAAGTTAAAATTTTGTTTAGCCGCTGGTGTCGAGGTTAATAAAAAAGAACAAATATCTGAATTAATTGTTTATTCCAAAAGCCATGAATTAAAAGTATTGCTTGATAGTGGTCTTGATGTTTTAACAGAGAGAGACGGTGAGAAGTTTATTCGTTTTTCGGACAACTACATTGACGACGAAGATGACGATATACCCAAAAAGCTATATCAGCTAATTAAAAAAGGCGCTGAATATGAACAGTTCAGAAATTTAAAAAGAATGCTTCCCGTTATAGCAAGACTAGAAAAAGAATTGCTTGATCAAAATATAGAACATGACCATTCTTTGCCAGGGAAAAGATTATAGAGAGCATTTAACAGATGATAACTCCTGCTGAATATTATTATAAAAAAATCCAATGCCGATATGAATTCGCCTCAATGTTATTTATAAAGGATTTTAATTCCGTTGAGTCCAAGCAGGACGCCGGATATGTGCAAGACTGGTTGAGCTATAAAACTACTTTCAGAATAGAAGAAAAAGATTTTTTCAGTCAATCGCAATTGTGGAGAGAAGAAATAATTAAGATCTTGTGGCTGGCAAGAATCGAGAAATTTCTGGCATGTGAGAAAATAATCTTTAATGACAAAGAGTCGATATATTTAAATAACTGGCAGGGATTAAAAGAAGTAACTGGATATGGCATAGAAAAAATTACTCATATAGATTATGCAAATGAAATTTATGATTACCGTCATAAAAATTTCTTTATTTCAATAACAGATTCTAAATTATTTAATCTAAACAGATTTCTGTTTTATTGCGCTTATTTATGTCCGGTTGAATTGATAAAAAAATTCCACGAAAAATATGCTATTCCTTACCATGCTCAGATAATTGTGATGGAACGATTGATTCAAAATGAATGTTATGAAAGAGCAGTGGATTATCTTTTCAATGTGCTTAACGTAAAAGATAATATCAGAAAAAGGGAAATTTATCAGGAAATTTTGTTGAGTGCTTTTCTGGATAATACGAGCGAGAAATTAATCGAATTTACGCTTAGCCTGCTAAAAAATGATGAAGATATTATGGGTATTCTACAAAGCCATGATTTTTTAAATGGCGGGGAATTAGAGCTTTTATATATGGAAAAGGTTATGCCAGAACTTGTTAATTTGGAAAAACAAAAAATCAACGGTATAATAGAGCATAATGCGATTAAACAGGGGAAAAGGCTATAAATGAAAAATATCAATAATTTTATAGAATTATGTCAAAAAAATGAGATCACCTCCCTGTGTCTTGAAAGTAACAGGGAAGCTTTTTTTGAATATATAGTACCTGCCATTTTTAATAAAAAGAAATTGTTTAATGAAGTTATCTTTAATAAAATATTGAATACACATTTTTATAATAAGCCTGCATGTAAAATTAAAACAAATACAGGATTAATAGAACAACTTAACCAGTTCAAAGAATTATTTGAAAATAGGGTAGAAGACTATATTTATGAGCAACTGTCAGAAAAATCACTTGTCTATATATTCAGAAATACGTTAACAAAAAAATCAAATACTATAGAAAAAATTAAACATAAATTTTATAATTCATTAAAAGAAGCCTGTATGAGTGAAGACAGACCTGATTTAGTCATCACATATTTAAAAAATAATGATATAGAAATTCAGACACTGCAGGAGTCAATTAGTCTAATTAAAAAAGTTAAAAAAAATGAGAAATGGCTTTCTTTATTAATGATAATTTTTGAAAAAAATTTAGTGAATCCTGATTCTAAAAATATCCTTAATCATTTAGAATTAATGGATTTTGTAAACAACCAGGATAATACAGCATTGCTGCCTTTATTAGTCAATAATATGCAAAAAAATAATGAAGATATATTAAATATCATTGGATCGTTTAGTTTGGCGCATGTTGCGACTGGGCTTAACAAAAATCAATTTACTATGATTAAATATATATGTGAATTAACCGACATCGATCTTCTAGAATATGAAGGAAAGGTTTATGATTTCCTGATTTGTGACACTAAAACGACCACTATATATGAATTATTAAACGAATCGTCTGGTATGGCTATGACTAAATTTTCCCACACCCCTTTTGATGCTGCTCTTAATGTTTTATTGTCTAAACAGAAGCTTGAAAAAGTATTAACTCATTCATGTCAAACGTCAGTATCAGCGGTGAGATTATAAAGGCTGTAATAGAAAAAAGCATTCTTAAATGAATGCTTTTTTCTTATGATATGTAAAGAGCTAAAATTTATTATTTTTTAGGTCTGATCTCTTCCTCTTTTTTATAGATTTCATCAGGTGTTAAAAAGATGCCGCCTGACTCACAATCCATTGGTCGCCAGACCATTTTAGCACAACATGAGCATACGTAATGAATACCATTATGTCGCATCGATGCTTTTTTAAAATTGTGTCCTCGAAATAAACAAGAAAAATTCAGTGCCATATGTATAATTTTCCGTAATAGGTTATAATAAAGAGATTATAACCTATTATATATTGTGAATGCAATCATTTTTATAAATCACAATATTAAAAAAATGAGAAAAATAAAATATGAATGCAGTTAGTTATTACATAATAAAAAGTGTTATGCAGGACTGGAAATATCTCGCAGGAGTCAGTATTAATAAATCAGGTTCACCTGAAAATATTTATGCAGTGAAAGAAAGAATAAGACTCAGAACAACAGATTATCTGGTTAAGGCAAATGAGTTAAAAAATGTTAATGAAAATAATTTTAATATACAATCATTAATGCGATTTGATTCATTAAAAAGAAAAATTCATAAGAAAATTGCAGAAAAAAATGTTGGTTTAGCAGAAAAATCAGAAATAATTTTGTTGAATAACGAAAAAGTTCCTTTAAAGGAAAGTCTGTTTACTGATGATTCATTAAGTGAAAAGCCTGGTAAATATAATTATGCAGATATCGTCAATAGTAAATTAAATTATACATATCAGGATTATATTATTATTTGCTCAAATCTTATCGGCGGTATATTAAAAAATGAAAGTGCTAATAACTTAAAGCATTATTCCTTTGACTGGAAGTTAATTGCTTTGTATTCGAGTATGGAGAGTTATGAATATAATCTGACAAACATTTTATTAGAAAATATAGATTATAAAAATATCTCTGTTTCTCAAAAAAATCAGCTTTTTGATATGTTTTTGAAAAAGATTTATGAAGAAGAAGATATAGCAATTATTGAAGGCATTATTAAGATACATCCTGAATCAATAGTTTATTTTGATGATAATTTCGATAGCAGAAATTTAGTGGAAGAAGACGAAGAAATTGAACTATTCATTAAAGAAAACCGCACATTGTATGAAAAAAATCAACTTAACCATATTTCAGTGAATAGCGAATATTCGTGTACAAAACAAAGATTATAAAAAGAGCCTCTCATGAGGCTCTTTTGTTAACTAAATGCGTTTTGGAATAAAGGGTTCATGTGAAAATATGCTTTTTTTCAGCAAAACAGTATCTATGGTTTCTTTAAAAAGAAGGGATACATCAATAATGTTTTTTTCCTCTTTAACGCGAGTATTCAGATTATATTCTTTGACATGTGAAAGCATATTTTCTGAAATGTTTTCCATTTGCTGTTTAAGTTTTTCAGACATAATGCAATTAAAATCAGAAGCAAAATTTTGCCATTTATCAGGAGATATTTGTGCAATAAGAGTAAAGGGTTCAAGTAAAAAATTAAAAAAGTCTTCTACTGCCTCACGATTATTTGTAATATTTTTTTTATCCTGACTGGTATAATAATTTCTTAATAAGTTAACAATATCTTCCCTTAAGCAATTGCTTTGCAAGGTTGCAGTAATCATGGAAGATAAATGAGTATTGTAGGTATCCTGAGAAACAGAATTCAGGTAATCTCCAATAGAAGCCTGTTTTTCTTTAAATACGTTTATGATTGCACATTGTGTTTTTTTGTATTTATTTTTTTCAATGAGTTTAATCAGTGGTTTATTATCAAGTGCATTCCAGTTAAAGTCAACGAAGGCTTCTAAATGGCTCGCCGCATGATTAAAAGCATTTAAAATTAAAATAGCTTCTTTTTCTTCCGTAAAGTCAAATCCCATTTTTTTAAACAGGGAAAAAGATTCATTGCATATTTTCTTATCAAAAGTATAATGCTTATCCAGTGCAGCCAGAGCAAGCAAGACTGCAACATCTGCATGAAAAAGGTTGTCTATATCGATATTTTCATTTTTATTTAATTCATTAATCTTGAATGTATTTTTATCAAAATCAAATAGCCAGTCAATAGATTGTTTATTAACATGTTCCTTCTGATAAAATTCTTCAATACCGGCAATTTCGTTATTATATGCCGCAATATATAAAGCATTATTAATTTCGAAATTGTTTTCCCCCACATCTTTAACAGAGCGGTTTCTGTATAAAACATCTGATTTAACAAAATTTTCACGGATATAATGTGATAAATAATCTTTTTGACTTGAATGACAAATTTCAGCATACAGTCTGAGTGCCAGTGCGTCATTATCAATATTTAGTCGGGTGCCAGCAGAAAAAATTTCCTGAACAGTTAATTCAAATAATTGTTTGGTAGTTTCTGGAAGAGGACGATAAAAGCGAATTAAACTTCTTGTCGCCGTGAATGCAGCATTAAAGGTATTATACAAATCACTAAGTTTCGCTTTCTCATCGTTAAAATCGTATTTGCCTACACTTCTGTAAAAACAATGATCAACCACTTTACTTTCAAAGCTTGAACGCATATCTGTTTCATTATTCATAACTGAACGAAGAAGATAATCATCGTTATCTTCTTTTTTATTTTCCAGGATGTTTCCTGTTTGATTTTTAATCGCTTTAATTTCTTCTAAAGAAAAGGCATTAAAAAACTTTTTATGACGAAATTGTTTGTCGATCATTTCAAAAATAGAAGACATATATGGTTTCCTGTAAATAAATTTATTATAGCAGTAAAGAGACATAATGTCTCTTTATAACAGTCAGATTCTGGGATTTTTTAATATTTTATTTTCAATATCAGCATTATTATCAAATGCCTGAATGTTTTTTCTGAGTATCATTTGAAAATCCAAAATATTACGTTCAGAGAGTACCGCTTTGTTATCTGATATTCTGGTGTTTGGTTTGATTGAAAATAAAGGCTTGCATAAGTCAGCAATAATTTCTTCTATTACAGAATGATTTTTTGCCCATTTGCTTTCGGTATGTTGTTTGATCATTAAAAAAGTATCAAGCAAATTGTTTATGTTTGTTTGCATAAAATCATTATCGCATTGACTTTCATGGGAGTAAGAGTCTATTTCACTTTTTAGTCTATTTACATTTGTTTTCGTCGCCATCGTTTTCAATATATCAATATATGCTTCATCATTCAGTGCATTAAGATATTGACTTATTTCTGATATTTTTTGAGTAAATAATTCTTTTTTATTTTCTACGAACCCCGAAGATCCATAACGCATATATTTAAGTATAAATTTATCAGTAGTTATAAGAGAAATAAGTGGTTTATTTTGCCAGTTCCAGTTTTGAAAAGAAGAAACATTATGTTTGGTTAATGCATGATTAAGAATAATACTTTCTTTTTCTTGGCTGAAATGATATCCATGTTTTTCAAACAATGATTTCATCTTAATTGATAATTCAGCGTCTACAAAATTTTTCTTATTGTCATGTTCAATAAAAGTAAATGCCAGTAAAACCAGAATATCCATATTAAGTAAAGAAGGTTTATGGAAACAAGCTTGAGCACTTTTAATTAAGTGAATCCCGCCTTTTTTCTTGTCAGATTTTTCAAGATGATGATTATAAGCCTCAAAATGTTTTTTTAGTGTACAATAATACTGAAAAACATCTTCTTGAAAACACGCATCGTAAATGCCAAAGTTCTCAAACTGATTGGTTGAAAAGTTGTAATTTTTATCACAAATAACCGAGTCTTTACCAAGAAAAGCAGATGCTTTTTCCAGTAATTTATCAAGTGTCTCATAGTCATTATAATAAGCGGCAATATATAAAGGATTCATTAGATGAATTTTTATATTATTGTGTGGATCCTTAGATTTATATTCAATGGAATCATCCAAATCAATGAAAGAATCATATCTCAGATAGTCTTTATTTAATAAATAATAAGCTATTGGCATTTTTCTTTGTGATTTCATATTAATAAGATAAAGTTGGGTGGCGATATAATGATTTTCTAAACCTAATGTCTCACCTATATTCATAATATTTTCTATAATCTGTTCATTCAATTTACTGAGATCTGAATTAGATATCCTGGAAGAGGACAAAACAGAAAAGGTATCTATGAGCGTTTTTAATTGCCTAATCGAATCAATTATCTGAACTTTTTGATTATCAGGCTGTTTATCGTGTTCGTAGCCATATAAAAAACTATATATAGCATTATTGTAAACTTCATAAAAATCTTTCATATTTGGTTGTGAAAAAATATCTGAAATGATTGTCTCTAATCCGCTTGAGAATAATATATCAGAAACGGGAGAATTTTCAGGCTCCTGACCAGATAAAAAATTATCTACATCAGAAAATGAAAAACCGAGTTTGCGACTAAATGCAATATTATATGAAAAAAGCATTGATTTAAAAATGTTCACAATAAAAACTCCGAATGAATAATAATCAGCAAATTATAGCATATTTGTGAATTTAACGATATACTTTAAATAACAAATAAGGAAAAATTATGGCTGAAATATATCAATACCTTAATTATACGAATGAAAATGCAACGCCTGAAGATCTTGAAGAAGCAATACTAAATGGGGTGGATGTTAATGGCACATCAAGTCAGGAAGATTTTCAAAGTGCTCTTGCACTTGCAAATTATGAAGAAGCAAAGATATTAATAAAATATGGTGCAGACGTAAACTATAAAGATCCATTAGGTGAAAATGCCTTATTCTATGAATTGTTAATGGGAGATATGTGGCATCCAGAATCAGTAAAAGAGAAAATTAAGCTCTTGATGGACAGTGGAATAGATATAAATGCCCTTAATGATGAAGATGAAAACATACTTTTCGCATGCAGAAAAGCACATCATTTTATGTTTTTTTTAAATAAAATAGATAATATTTTTCAGATAAATAAAAATGGCTGGAATATCGCATACTCCATTTTTCTCTGGGAAAATAATGATACAGATAAAATAAAATTACTTGAAATATTGAAAGATAAAGGTATAAATTTGCATATTTTAAATAATGAGAACACAAATTATTTGTCCTGCACAACCAGTAAGGTTATGTTAAAATATCTGATAAATGAGGGATTGAATGTTAATCAGATAGATAAGTATGGTCGCACACTATTGAATAGTTGTAATGACGAACATATTGCTCTGACATTAATTAATGAAGGCAATGCAGATATTCATATTTGTGATAATGAAGGGAGAAATGCTTTAAATAATTTGAGTTTTTACCCCACCGTATGTGAATTAATGTTGAATAAAGGAATAGAAATTATTAATTTCCCAGAAGATTTTGAAACCATGCGAATTTTTAATTTGGTGGAAAAAACGTATATTAAAAGAATAGAAGAAGAAAAAAATTTATTGAAAGACAATATCCAACATGATTTATCTAAAATAAATAAGAATAGATTATAATTAAATTTGTACAAAAGGGATGTCTCTGTATTGAGATATCCCTTTTATGATGCATTACTAAATAAATATGTGATATACCTCCCCCAGAAGGAGGAGGCTTCAGATTAGTTTCCCTGTTGAGGAAATTTCTTCTGAACTTTGCCTGTGTTTCCTACGAAACGATAAAAAAGGCGTTTCAGTTGCGCCCCATCCTGCCTGCAACGAGAGAATTCCTCTCTGATAAATATTTCTGGCTGCGTTATGGTCAGCGTTGCAGGAAAACCCGCAGTCCTGACAGATAAATTTCGCCTGAGTTTTACGGTTTTCCTCCGCAGTATAACTGCACTCAGAGCAGCGCTGGCTGGTATAGGCCGGATCGACTTTGACCACAAAGCCCAGGTTGCGTCTGACCTTATACTCCACCATGTTATTGAACATGCCCCATGACAGAGACAGTATGCGGCGATTGAGATCTCTTTTATCATAAAGGGATTTCAGCCACGGTTTTTCCTGCTGTCGCCGCTTTAACTTCTGCAGATAAACCGGGTCGTCATGCAGCCTTATGCGTCTTTCGCTCATGGTCATTTTTTTAACTTCAAGGTCTTCACGGATGACACAGGTGTGGTTTTTACCGATGTCGCACTTTTGCACATGTCCTGAAAGGACAGAAAGGTGCGGAAGTTTTCGGGGACAGCCTGCCGGTTATCGGTATAGCTTTTTTTAAGCGTTTCCTGACTCTGATAAAACAGGTTCATTTCATTCAGAAAATGATTCCACACGAAACGCTGATTCCCAAAAGACTGTTCGAGATATAACCTCATTTTGTCTGAGAGCCGGTCTTCCCGGACGCTAAAGCGATACGTGGTAATGAGAAGATTATTTTTATCTTCCTCACTCCGGCGCATCTTCTTCTTTTCTTTCACGTCTTCTGACACCGAAACCTCGCAAAATTATAGATTTAACAAAGCCAGAATAACAAAGTTCCGTGAAACATCAAGTGTTTAAACAGCAGGTTTTTAATAAATCCTTATATCCCCGCCCTGAAGGACGAGGCTTTACGGATTTGGTTGGTAAAAATGGATTGTTTTCAGATAATTTTATGTCTGGAAATATATTATTAGAAAATCACTACATTAATGATAATTTAAAAAATATAGATAGGTTGTCTCTAAGAAATATAGGTTTGGTAGATCCTGATCTTCATATATTAAAAGAAAAATGGTATCGGTTGAACTTACAATATAATGCTATAATCTTTATTTCATATCAAAAATTTATGGAATTTCGTAAAAAATTATCAGAATCTGATTTGTCATTAATAAAAGAAATTTCGTTCTTAAATACTGATGAAAGTAATTTGCCACCATTCTCGTGACATACAGATAAAAAGGCTCTATGAGCCTTTTTTATTATATTCAATAATAAAAAATATGTTATAATAAAAAAAATATAATATAAAGAGATGATAATGAAACAACTTTCAATAATTAGTTCAATGAAATTAACTGACTTTAAAAATTGTTTTGAAGAGAATAAACTCGAAGAAAAATCACAAGAAAAAGAAGACGGTTTAAATATTTTTCAATGGGCATTGTGTCAAATGAATTATGAAGTTGTAAGATTTTTAATGGATTATGGCTATGATTTAGAAACAGAATTAGATACTGTTATTATGAAAAGTATGACTATTAACAAAGTATTACCTGCAATTTCTTTATTTAAAGAAACGCATGGTGTGTTTTCAAAAAAAATAAAAACGGCTGATTTTGATAGCTATCAAAAAATTATAGAATTATGCAATAAAGAAAAAATTATTTTTGAACCTGTCAGTCGTGACGATATAAAAAGAGAAAACATTAAAGATTATCAAAAGGTTAATTTTATAACAAATCAAGAATATATGGTTGCCTTAAAAAACAATTGTTTTGACGATGATGTTTTACTCGGTTTTCTTGATCTTTTCCTTCGCAAAAATATTAATGATATATCAGTTTTTAACAACACGTTAAAAAAATTAAAAGATAATGATAGTTTTGTTTTAGATTTCTTAGAATACAGTAAATTTTTTACATGGCTTTCTGAAATAAAAGAAAGCTCTGTTCGAAATGATACAGTAAAACAACTGGCTAATGCACTAATGAAATCAGAAGAAATTTCTGATATGAATGAGCTAAAACAGATTATGTTTAAAGACATGTTAACAAGATTTAACTCTTCTTCTTTATCTGCAATAATTGCTATTATAAATCAATTTGACGGTAATAATAATATTTCAGAAGCGTGTCTGAATGATAAACTCATCGCTGATATTTTGTCTAATATAGAAAAAAAAGAATACCAGGTTATTCCACTTCGTCATTCTTTAAATCGCTATAATGAGATTGTAGAGATAAAACCTGAGATTGAAAAGCATAGCAAAATTATAACCTTATTGAATGATAATATGTATTATAAAGATTATAGTTTTAATAATTATAATATCAAAGATTTTAGGTATGAAAACAGAAATTGCTGGGTTGAAAATGGATATCAAAATAATAATGTTTATTTTGATATTTTCCCGGATAATGCCAAACTTCTTAAATTAATCGAAAATAAAAAAAATAAAGAAACTAACCTTTTTCTCAATTCTTTCTTTTATACTTATTTGCAGTTAGCAGAAGATATAAAAATAGATCGTTTATTCAAAAAATCTAAAAAAGTCTCTTTAAGTGAAACAAATTATGATCATAATATATCAGATATATATGAAAAATTAGCAGAAAGCTTATCTGTTAATTTTAATACAGAACTATTGAAAGAAAAAGTACAGGTAATTTTTAATTCAACGTATAACAGTAATTATATTACCAGTAGAAACGATTTTGAAGATAATGCCAATAGAATAATTAAGCACATATTTAACAGTAAGCTAACTTTATCAGAAATAGAACAGGAAATAAAAAAAGTCTCTGTTAACAAAAATTTATCTCTTCAAAAAATCATAAGTGATTATTTAATGGAAGAGAAAGAACTAAGAGATCTCTCTTTTTTATATAATGAAGCCAATTCCATACAAAAAATAGCATTACTCAACGCGAATGGAATAGCAGAGCCTGTTATGTATAATGGCGTTAATGTATTGCATAGTTTATCGATGAATGAAGATGAAGAATATAAGAAAGTTATATTGACTAAAAATATCAAAATAACCGAAGAAGATTTACTTGTTTATATGAGGAATATTGGCGTCTGGTCATATGCAGGAGGAAAAACAGGTTCGGTATATGAATTTTTTGCACATAGTTTTGGTGCAATAGATTTACTTAATGATTTGTTCACTAATGAAAAGAGTTATGCCGTAATTGAAAATTCAGAAAATCTTTCAGATTTACTTGCAGCGATTGAAACCAAATCAAATCTCTTGCAGGAAAATGCTCTTGACGATAATGGAAATGAAATACTTCTTTCTAACCAGATACCAGCCTCAGTGGTCATTGCAAATTATGAAAAACATCTCATTAACAAAACAGTTCAAATAAAACAACAAACAGTATTAGATAAGAAATATGGAAGAATATAAAATAAAGGACAGATATCTGTCCTTTATTTTTACTTACTAAAAAGAATATTTTGGTTTATATTTTGAAGCTCTCTGTTTCGTTGTTCATCAAGTTGTAATTGCCGATATTGATACATTCTTTGATTCTGAATATATTGGTTTTGTTGATTTATAATTTGTTGGTTTTGAAGTTGCCCATTAAGTTTAGATAAATTTTCAGATAAAGAGTTATCAACCCATGTAGGATCATTATCAATAGCTATTAGTTTATGGTTTTTAAAAACTAAATAATAATTCGTAAAGTTATTTCCCCAACCACTTACATATCGATTCAGGTATTTGTATACTATCGTATCGTCATTAATTTGCATAACGCCATCGTGTCGACCTGCAACTGATAATGCCTGTTCTTCTGTTATTCCTAATTTCAATGTCCCCATACGTTCTCCTGTAAATGGAGAAGCTGAACAACCACATAATATGAATATAACTAAAATAATAAATTGTTTATACAAAATATATACCTCTAAATTTGAATAATGTTGAATATTAACATCGTAAATTAAAATAGCAAGAAAATTCATGCTAAAAAAGATTAGCAATATTTATATTTTATGTAATGCTATGAAACTTAATAATCACTCAATCAATAAGATAAACAGAAATCACTATTAAGCTGGAATCCTATTCAATAAATTGATACACTAACTTCATTTTTGAATAATCATAAAAATAGTGTATATTTTTAATTTGAAAAAAGGAGCATTCATGTTTTTTCTTTATACTCTAATTATCTTTGCCTATGTTTTAATAAGAGGGATAATTCCTCTTGATTCAGGATTGGCATATAAAATTTTATTAACAATACTGATACTGGCAGGTACGCAATTACACTATGTATCCAAAAAAATGACAGGACTCATGGTGGGCGAATATCCTAAACCAATACTTTATGTATGGGAATATTTATTTGCGCTCTCGGTAGTTTCTTTCCTGATTATGTTATTTAGTGATGTGATAAAAATAATAACTATAATCACAGGTTTAAAATCACTAAATACTATACTTATATCGTCTGATTTTTTAATAGCATCCTGGATTTTTGCTGCGGTCATGTCTTTATTTGGTTTATATCAAGGCACAAGAATTCCTAATATTGTTAATAAAACTATTTATATTGATAACTGGCCGAAAAACATGAATGGATTTAAAATTTGCCAGCTAACAGATTTGCATATCAGTAGTTTATTATCAAAACAATGGCTTGAAAAAGTTATAAAAAAGACAAATGAACAATCTCCTGATTTGATAGTTATTACTGGTGATTTTACAGACGGCTATCCTGATAAACATAAAAACAGTATTTCACCATTGGCAAAACTTAAAGCTAAACATGGTGTCTTTGGTGTGACAGGTAATCATGATTATTACTATGATTTTAAAGGTTGGCTTTCTGAGTATAGAAATAATGGCATTGTCTTTTTGTTTAATCAAAATGTAAAAATACAAGAAAAAGAAAGCTTTTTTTATCTGGCTGGAGTTCCCGATCCTGCTGCGGCGATTATTAAAGAGGAAATGCCGGATATCAAAAAAGCGATTTATAATATCACTGGTAAAGCCCCAATTATATTACTTGATCATAGACCTGCCAATGCTTTTAAAAACGCAGAGAATGGCGTAGATTTACAATTATCTGGTCATACTCATGGTGGTATGATACCTCTACTTGCAAGTATTGTTAAAAAAATGAATAATGGATTTTATTCAGGTTATTATCGTGTAGGCAATATGCAACTTTATTTAAGTAATGGAACTGGAATCTGGAATGGTTTTCCTATACGAATAGGTTATCACTCTGAAATCACAAAGCTAACAATATTCAGAAAAGACTAACTTATTTTATTTTATACTTCCTGCAATCTTTATAATAAGTTATTATAGATGTACAAAAATACTGAGTGAGTTTTTATGAAACTGTATAATTTTAAACTTGAACTGGAAGCGTTATGTAATAAAAAGAATGCATCGGGAACTGATATTTTTTTATTTTGTAAAAGAAATATAAAAGAACTCAATAATTCTGATGTAATTGATTTTTTGACAGCAACAGATAAACAAAGCCAAATGGTTTCGCAGATAATAACTAATTTATGCCCATGGACAGCAAAATATGTGTGGGATCATTTGAAAACTTTCACTACTGAAAAAGAAAGAGTGCAAATATTTAAACAAAACTGTATGTTTTATGAAATTTCGAATAAAAATATCGAAATTCTGCATGATGTCATGTATACAGATCCAGGTATATTTTTATTTTATGCCGATAATGTTCATAATATTTTGTTTCAACTTCTGCAATCTAAAATAGATTTGAACTTTATTTTCGAACATAAAAAAGCGATCAATGAATTATCGTCGTTAACAAAAACAAAAATGTTATCAGAGATTAGTGAAACAGCTTATTACGCTTCTGATAAACAAAAATTCGATGTAGTTAATTTGCTTATGATGTTTGAAGATTGGTATAAAGACGATAAGACTTATTCTGCTATATTAAAAATAATATCGGGTTCAAGTCTTAAAACAATAAATAATAAAATAGGTTCTTTGCTTAATAAAAAAATAGGTCAGAACGCTTTAGAGGAATGGAATAAAAACAATAAAAACATTCTGGTTGATCTTCTTTTAAATAATTTTATGGTTTCTCCTTCTTTTGTGAAAAAGTGTATTAAATTTCAGCCATTCAATATTAATAAAACAGCGAAATTCTTACCATTGCTTGTGAGTAAACAACATCTCTTTTTTAATGAACACTTTGCTAAAAGTTATGAAGATATCAAAAATTATGTTGGTATAGAAAATTTAATAGGGGACCACAGGGATCAGGATTTGATCACTCGAAGAATTCTTTCTGAAAACCATCTTTATAAGCGTTATTTTACCTTATTTAAAGATAACGGAGACTGTTCTTCATTTGTAAAAATATTAACATCTCTGCAAAAAGAAAAAGGTATAAGAACAGATTTTAAACAGGTTATAGGCATTTTATCATTATCTGCAGATAAAGATTTTATAAAAAATGCCGACGTTGTTAAAGTAACTGATAAATTTGAAATGATTGAATTGGAATTCGCATTAAAAATAGTCAAGTCGAATATTTTTAATATTTTACTATATAATATGAAAAATCATGAAATTAAAAATGTTCTAGAAAACCGACTGACAATTGTAAAAGAAAAACAAATACTACAAGATATAACCTCTACTCAACAAATACATACTAAAAAACAGAGAATATAATATATCCCTGCATAAAGCAGGGATATTATTTAAATTCTTTTTTGCTTCTGCTTCTGTTGTTCAACAGGCTCCATATTCATAATTAATAGCACTTTATCTAAATATACACGCGTCTCTGGTTTTGTTGGACTGATAAATGGCGGATTTTTACTGATAAATGTGGCTTTGTATAAATTAGGAAATTTGATTTTGAATAGCTTTACCATTTCTGCAAACTCATATTCAGAATACATTTGCATAGACTTATAAAATCGCTTTTTGACTTCGCCTTTCCTTATTATATCCAGAATTTTAAATTCGGGCTTTTGGCTATACTCAGGAAATTCTGTAAGCAAATTCATGGTTGTTGATATCCCTACAGCATAGTCTTCTTTTATTTTACTATAGTTATCTGGTATTGCTGCATAAAGTTTTTTTGAAAATAAAGCCATACAGTCTTTATCCATATATTCCCGAATATTTTTGCTGTGATAAAGATTGCAAAAATCAACGCCATTTGCAAAAGCGATATTAAAAAAATCTTTTTTATATGCAGGATTATTATTCATATATACGCCTAATACATGGTCTATTGCTTCGGATAACTCAAACGAATAGTCGTAATGATAATGTTTATAATTAGAATGATAGTCTTTTAAAAATAACTGAATATTGTCCTCTGAATGTAAGATAAATTTTTCTAAAAAATAAGAATATGCTTCTCTTGAATGGCAATGTTGATAAGTGTATTTTTGAAAAGCTATAAGGAAATCCTCGTAACTAATGTTATTGAGAAAATCAGGAATACATAGAAAGTCGATAAGTTCATGTGTTTTGTCAAAGTTTTGAGAATGTACTCGTAATATCCTAAAAAAAAGTTCTGTATTATTTTTAGCGATAAATTTTATAACCTCATGACTGTCTTTCTCTTTAAGAAAAAAATCGATAAATGCATTGAAATGACTTAATAATTCAGGAGGTTGTATAATTAAATCATGTCTGGAGTAGTTAACCTGTCTTTTATCATTATGCTGCTGTACAGAAAGAAAAGTATTTATTATCGTAATAAATGTTTTTATTCTTTGTTCCGTATTCAGGAGAGTATAATAATTTATTAAAAAAGGAGCCAGTTCGTTTTTATCTACGCCTTGATGAAGTTTTTTATTACCAAATAACCGATAGACCTTAATCTTTTTTCTAAGCTGTTCCATATATTTTCCTTTGTTATTTTTAAAAATATAAACAAATTTTACAGTGAAATCAAAAAATATTTCTAAATAGTCGTGAGTATGATATAATAAAACAAATAAATACTAATAATTTAAGCAAAAAATTATCAGAGAGTGGAATAAAAAAATGTTAATAAGGTATATGATAGTATGAATTATATTCAGAACACGATAGATGAAAATAATTACCACCTTTTTTTTGATAAAGAAGAAGGCTTTGTCGCTGAAAAAAGAATTGCTGACTATATTTTTTCTAAAATTCTGACTGATTCTTTATTATTGATGAAGAAAGATAAGAATATAAAAAATTTAGAAATTTTCCCTTACTCATTGGAAGAATTAAAAATTCACATGAATGAATCATGTAGTAATTCGTATGTAAATTCCTGGGATACTCAAAATTATAAAGTTAATCTTCAATTGAATATAAAGTTGCTTAAGGAGTTTATCACTACGTCAATGTTTATTTCTCCTGAATATATCGAAAATTTTCAGATTCCAAAAGATTTAGGTTTGTGGGATTTGGAAAAAATAAATAAGAACTATAATAATTCTGTTAGTAATGAAAAAGAATTAATGTCTTATTCGTTTTCAATAGATGAAGATGTAAATAAATGGAATCAAAACGTATTTAATATAAACGATTTTTCCTCTACATTTTTCACCATAAATGCAATTTTTAAATATAAAAAAGATAAAATATTAAAACTACTTTTATGTGAATTATTATCTACCGAAAAGAATATTGTTTTAACTAATGAAAATCAAGAAGTAAAATTAAGCTGTGAACTTAAAAATAAAGAAAATGAACATATCCTGAACAAGATAAACTTTTTAGTCAGTAATCCTCATTGTGATTTATTTAAAAGTATTAAAAAAGATAATAGTAAAATAATAGGTGTTGCTGAAATAGAAAATACATTTTTATATGATTATCCTGCGTCTTATGCAAATAAAATTCAAATATTTATAGAACCCTTGATAATAAAAAGCACAAAAGAAAATTTATTTTCTTCTCTCCAATTGTGTCAAAAAACACTTAAAGTAAACAGAATATGATTTTATTAAATATAAAATAATGGATAGCTATTTTGTTTTTTTATAGCGTGATATAATAATTAAAAAAAGAGATTGCGAATATATGAATATTGAAACCTTCAAAAAGAAACTTACCTGTGCACTGAATGAACCCAACACTCAATCCGTAATTACTTTGCTGGTAAGAGACAATATTAACAACATTAATAAGTCAGAATTAATGGACTATCTTAATAGTTCAATTCCTTCTGATAAACAAATTTTTATTCAGCTATCCAATATGACACCATGGATTGCTGAAATTATATGGAGTTCAATTGATTCAACTACAACGAATGATCAAAAATTATCATTATTTAAAAATAACGTACTCTTTAATGAAATAAACAGATATAATATTGAAGTTTTAAAATCGGTCATGCAGATTGACGTTTCATTATTTGTTTATGAAAAAGAAGGAAAAAATATACTTTTTACTTTACTTAATGAACAAGTTGATTTGGCATTCATTAAAGACGCAAAAGAAAAAATTAATGAATTATCTGTAATTGAAAAGTGTGAAATATTAAGAAAAATAAATAATACATCATATTATATGTCAGATAAGCAAAAACCTGACATTGTAGAGATTATTACAAATATTGATACCTGGTATCTCGATAAGCAAACATATGATGGCATATTAAGACTTTCTAAAGATAGTAATACAAAGTCTGTTGCAAATAAAATATCAACAATATTATCTCGTTGCTTAGATAAAAAACAATTCGATTATCTAAATGAAAAAGGCATAAATGTCATTCATGATTTTATGGAATATGGATTTAAAATAAATTCAAAATTAATAAAAAAATGTATACAATATCAGCCATTAAATATAACAAATAAAAAATATATATTACCGTTATTTGTAAATAATGAAGAACATATGTTTAATGAAAATATTGTGAAAAATTTTGAAGAAATTAAAAATTATTATGGGATTCATAATGTTATTGGTAATAGTGAGCAGCAAAAATTACTGTTTAATGCAATACTATCACCAAAGAGTCATTTATATGGAAGGTATAATACTTTATTTTCAGGTCGAGGTGGAGATTCTTTATTTATTAAAATGCTGCAAAAAATTATGAATGAGAAAGAAATATCTCGCGATTTTAAAGATATTGCCCATATACTATGCTTAGCTTCTGATTCAGAGTTTATGTCAAACGGAAAAATAAATGATGTTATTAATCATTTGCAGGGACTGGAATTCGAATTGACGAAAAAATTAATAGACTCAAATATATTTAATATATTGCTTATTAATATGAAAGATAGAAATATCATTCAAAATATTGAAGAACAGCTAATAGCAATCAATCAAAAAGCGATGCTAAAAGAAAGTATATCGCATATTTCTCCTTCTTCAAAAATACAAAAAAGGATATAGGTTATGCAAACAAGAACTACTATTGAAGATTATTTTTTGAAAGCTACTGGTTCTAAAGAAGATTTTTTAAACACATTAAATTTGTTTGAAAAAGATAATGACATGACAGTAAGTCGAGAACTGTTATTACAGTGGAGTCTTAAAAATAAAAATAATGAAGCTTTAAAGACAGTTGTTGATATTATTTCTATTTTTTCAGATGAAGAAATAAAACGTATCAATTTATCTATGTTAACAAACATTCTTGCGGCAACGGAAAATTGGTCTGAAAAGATGGAAATATTAGATACTATAAGTTTTTTCAAAAAATTAAATATTTCTTCAAATAATCAAAACGCGTTTAACCCATTAAATAATTTATTAATTACAAACGCAAAAAACAAAATGATTTGTGATACAATGGTTAAAATGGGATTACCTGGTATTCTGGATGGCGCAAGTATTATTAAAAAATTACAGGAAAATGGTGACTTTGAATCATTAACCGATCTGCTAAATAAAGGCTATGTAATTTCTTTAAATGGTTATAACGAAAATAAAATTTCATTTGAATTAAATGATCCTAAAAATTTGAAAGATTATTTGATTTTTTCAGAAAAGCTCTTTTCTATAAATAATACAGCACAAGATAATGTAAAGAATCATTTTGTCAGCAAATTTTTTGCTAATATTTTTAGCAGCAATTTGACAGACATCGTAGATTTTGAAAATTTGTTAAAGGATAAAAATTTTACTATCAGTCAATTTGTTAATCATAAGATACCTCAACGCACATATGGTAGCCTTATTGATATAAATGGTAGCGATCCTTTATTTAATAATCTGGATAAAGCAAAATATATTTTAAAAAAAGCGCTTAATGAATCTGAGAAATTAAGAAAATTTATTACAGCAATTTTTATTAAAAGAATTTGTGAAAGAAAAGATAAAGAAGCTTATTTAGAATTAATAGATAAAGAAGTTCCTGATGTAAAAGAGATTATCAAAGAACGCAGTGACGATTTGGTAGTAAGCGTTATATATAATGGTTCATTATCAGGATTGATTTATTTAAACTCTCATATTGGCGATATCAAGAAAACACATGAGGCTTTAATTAAAGACTCGATTGAATATTACTACAGAATAAATGTGCAATCAGATTTAAAAAATAAATTATTAAAAGAGTGGCCTTTTATAAAGAAAATGTTTTTAAATAAAAATTTTATTAATGATAGTTTTAGCGCTTTTGTACCAGATAAAATGTCTTCCTCTTTTTCATATTCAGAGACAGTGTTTCCAAAACCCGAAACCTGGTTTAGTATAGCATGTCATGCAAAAGATAAAAAAAGAATTAATGAAATAATAAAAATAAAAGGTTTTGATTTAGGTGCTAATATTATGGTATTTTTAAATAGCCTGAATTCAGACAAACATTCTGATATTAGTTCTGCTCAAATAAGTATATTGAAAAGCATTGAAGCGTTACAGTATTTGCCTTTTGAAAATCTATTGAGCAATAACCATTCAGCAGAAAGTATTAATGTTGAATTTGAAAAAAACAAACTTCATAGCATCATGCAAAAATCAGGAGATATCGTTAAACCCCCAAGAAGCAGATTGTAATCGCATGCTTACTTTATTTTTTAAGCAATGATAGCGCAAAATAACTATAAAAATGACTAAATTTATGCTATAATAAAAAATACTTTAATGAGAGGGAAGGTTATGAAAACAGAAGATTTGTCACTCCTGATTAGTACCGGAAAGACAACAAGAGAAGAGTTTATTGAACATTTAAGTTTAATAAAAAAAGAAAGGCAATCATTGAAAAATGGTAATGAGCATATCATTTACACGGCGTTAAAACAGGAAAATATTCCTTTTCTGCAGGCATTTAATGAAGTCTATCCTGATTATTTAAATTTTGAGACACCAATTACAAATCTTCAACCAAGAAGTACTTCTGCTTATTATGCAATGGAAAACATGTTAGGTGCTAAAAATGAAAAACTGGAAAATGCTATTTATTCATTGATTGAAAATGATTTTTTTACAAAAAAGTCATATGGAAATTCAAATTTTTACGAAATAAACGAATCTTATATTAATTCTAATGCCAGATTCAATAATTATGTTTTTTCTGGTGCAAAACATAAGAATATAAATTTGATTTTGCCTTTTATTGATCAGATGAGTATTTATAACAAAAATAATTCGCTGAATTCATTTGCAAAGTTGTTTCTCAGCTTGCTTATGAAAAAGACAACCGTAGAGCAATTTGAATATATCATTGATCAATTTGTTAATTGTGAACATCTTATCGAAAATCCTATTTATACAGAGAAAACAAAGGAAAAAATAAGAAGCATCCAATCCAATTTATTTAATGATCAAAACATCCTTTATGCATTTCATTTAATTGTTTCAGGAAGTATAAATAAAAATAATACACAAGACCAGATAAAAAAAATGGATTTTTTTGCACAGGTAAATCCTGGAATTATATCTAAATTATTTGAAGCAGAACGTGAATATAGCAGTGTCTTTGACATAACCAGCCATCTATCTAAATCAAGGACTCCCAATAACCCTGTTTTGAATTTGGCTATTTCAAAAGGTCAGGAACCGATTATTGACTGGTTTATCAGGAAAGGCTACGTATTATCTTCGGATGAAATTCTGAAAATTGCTTCAAATGAAAAAATATTAACCTCTTTAAAAGAAAAATACCCCGATTCATTTAAAGATTTCAAATCAGATGGATTGTCAGCTTTAATGCCTGTGTTTGACTCTTATTTTGCAAACAGGTTAAAAACAAATACTCGAAATCTTGATAGTTTTCTATCTAATCTTGAAGACAGCGAAAAACAAAAATTATTCGAAGCATATAAAGATAAAATGCCAGTTTATCATTATTTAAAAAATTCTCCAGCTTCCCTCGACGATGATGGAATGAACTCCGTTGATTTCGCAATTCTGAATGAGCATATTGAATCAACTTTAATACTCTTTAAGCATGGATTTCCTTTTAATGAAATACAGAGATTAAAGATAGGTGAACACATTAGTAAATTTGTTAATCAGACTGATTTTTGTTTCGACTTTGAAATTCTTAAGCTACAATTTATTGAGTTTTTAAATTCCCTGCCTGTTGTTGAGCAGAAAATTATTATTCAGAAAAATGCAAGTTGTGCCCTTCTTATAGATGAAGTGAAAAATATCGTTAAAAATATAGATTTTAGTAAAGAAGAAATTTTATCTATGTTAGGTCGGGAAGATTTTATTCGTGATTATTTATTATTACATAATGATTATCAGGATTTTCCAAAAGAACCAATAATACAAGGGCTGATTAAATATTATAGTTGCGACAAAGATATGAGTTCAAATTATTGCAAAAGCAGAATTAATACAGAAATATTAAGGGAAAATATAAAAGCCCTTATGAATTTTGATCCTTCATATAATGATAATTTTCTTAAAGCATTCAGAAATATTAATAAAGAAATGCAAATTTTTATTGAGAAAATCTCACTGGGGAATCTGATTGATCAGGAAAAAATAGTCGCAAAAAATGTAAACAGAATTTAATGAATACAGGCTCTTATGAGCCTGTATTTTAATAAAAATATTTAAAATAGTCTGAAAAAACTTTCCTTTTTGTAAAATACTGTTACTATAATGTTAATAATAAAAAAACAAAAGGAGAACAAATCATGACCATCAAAAAAGCATCCTTTGATTCATTCCTTAAATCTGCAAACAGTAATGATATTAAGAAGAAAATCATTGAAGAAACAGGTCTTATGAACAAACATAGTGTTGCTAATAAAGGCGTGTTTCTTATTACTGTAGTTGTAGACAGTCTTGTTCATCTAAGAGATAAGCATAAGTTTAATCTAAACGTTGATTCTTATAATTCACATTTGGATATGATAAAACTCATAGAGTTTTATCATAATCATAAATTAACAAATGAGGATATTTTTAAAGTTAGAAATTATTTAAAACACATTCCTGCTTTTAATGAAAACGTAAACTACTTTGAACAAAAAGATATGACAAAGTCTCACCATGATAGAATTAAAGAAGCTGTAACTTTACATATAGAATAAAAAACTTTATAAACGGCAAGGGATAGCCGCTTTTTCATTAAAACAAGTATCAGCGTTTAGCACTTTTCTTTCTTCCCTTAATAATGCCATTTTTTTCTGTTCTTCCATTAGTTCACAAAAAGAATTATGATCAAAAGGAACACCTTGTTTCACAATGAGTGTTTTTTTTAGATTATGGAATTCCAAATTCAGGCCAGGGCATGTACAAAAGAGATTTCTGTTCAAAAAAGTATTATAATGATCCAATGGCAGGCATGAAATATTTATGTTTTCTTTTTCAGGAATAATGTCTTGATTTTCGTATATATATTTTGAAAACAATAAAGGATACGATAGCTGATAATTTGCGTTTAAATTATCGATATAGAGAAAAAAATCTTTAATTGGGTTTATAATTGTTTTTTCTATGTTATTTATTGTGACTTTCCTTAAATCCTGACTGAACAAACACTTGTTATCATGGTTATAAAAGTTAACTGAAAAATTTTCTTTAATAATTTTAAAACTATGCTGATTAGTTAAGCCCCATAATTTATAGTAATGGGAAATTTTGACTTTTGATTCGGTAAAAATAATCTGAAAAACGACATCATTTAAGTCACTTTCAAAACGAATAAGATTGGTAAGATATCCCCATATTAGACTAGATTTTTTGTTTCTTTCCACAATAATTTTGCTGTATTCATGGAGTACAGTTTTTAGATTTTTTTTATTATAAGGCATAATCTTATTATTTATCGAAATTTGTAAAGTTTCATTCTCATTCTCATTTAATATAAATTCAACTAAACAAACAACCTTTTTAAATGGTTTTGAAGGATTTATATAATCTAAATAGATTTTGATTTTATCGTGAGTAAAAGAATATCCATTTAAATCAAAACAAAAGTGCGAAACAAAATTATCCTTGTAAGGATAATCATTCTCTGATAACACATCATAAATATCCATTCTTATTAAGTCATTAATAATATCAAAGTAGTTTTTTTTTGGTTCATCAAGAAAAAAAATATTTTTTATGTCTTCCATTATATTTAATTTATATTCGTCTTTCAATTGTTTATAACAAAAGCTATATCTTATTTTGTTCATTATATCTGATTCCTGGGAATTTTTGATTATCATTTCACAACATGTCAAATCTTTTTGTTTTATTGGCAATTTATTCAGATAAGCTTTAATGTCATTATTCATAGTATTATTCCTTTTTTTATTTATAATAACTATTTATATTTAATATTTCTATTTTTTTTTAACAAATAAGATGGTAGAGTGACATAGAAAATAAATAAGATATGAGGAATTGTATATGTTAAACAGCCAATTGCTAAAAATTGAGGTTCCCCACGTTATGTTTGTCAATGAGGACGAGGCGATAACTTTTGGATACGAAAATTTGGTTATTTTAATGGATGAATTAAAAAATATAGCAGCAAAAAACAAAGATAGATCGTATGGAATACTCTGCCTTGAAAGTGAATACGAAGACGAAGCTGAAAGGCTTATGGAAGAACCAGAAGAAGGTATTTTCGTGGGCTGGTTTCTGAATACCTTCTCGATAAAAGTAACGTTGCTTTCAGGATCATCTTGTAAAAAGGATTTAGAAACTGCAAAGAATATCGTTTTATCGCAAATAGAAAAGTATGCGTTGAATGCTATTCAAAATGAGTCGCAAGAAAACATACTAATTTTTGAACGTGGGTCATTCCCAATGAAAGGTAAAGATACTGCCGAACCTGGAGCTTATTTAATAGAATATGAAATGACTGATTCAACCGTAGGAGGTGTAGTCACAGAAATAGAAGATATTCTGTATTCCAATTTGCCAGAACAAAATAATAAGGAATAAATCATATACTAATTTGATAAATAAGCATATTTTCAGCAAATAAAATGAGTTAAATTTGCTTTTTAGGAAAACTCTGTACTATATTTAATTATGATATTTTATATACAGAGGAAACCTATGAAGATCAACAAATTAACCAGTATTATTGCAGGGATATGCTTTTTATCATTTGGTGCAAATGCTCAATATATGGGTATTAACGAACTTGCAATTAAAAAATCAGATGATCCTGTTGTGTTTTTCAATGCAGTAAAAGCATTTAACGTAGAACTGGTAAAGCAATGGTTAGATGAAGGTTATTCTCTTGATTATGATAAAAAAGGCTGGTGTGGTATTACCGAAAATGGAACAACCGATTATAAAGGTACTGCTTCAAATGAACAAGAAATGATGAAGGTTATACAGAGTGGCAGCTTTTTTAAGGGAACCTATCAATTGCCTAGTACCTGTCAGACTATGTATCTGTGGCGAATGATGCCTGGATTTAATATGATTTATTCGGAGGACGTTGCACAATATATTCCTAAAATCAGACAAAATAGCGATTATAAAACTCAAATGAATGTTCTGGCTATTTATAATCTGATCTCTGCCAAAATAAAACCTGAACAGTATCAGGTTTATTTTCCTGTTATTATAAATTCACGTACCTTAATCAGTCTTCGTCAGGAAGCATTAGATAAATTTCTTGCAGGGTACAAAAATAAAGAAAGCTTGCTGTCACCAGAAGAAAAAATGTATGAAAAAACCATGCGAGATTTTTATGCAACAAAACCAAGCTCAAGAAATGACGAATTTGTTTTCTCCGTAACAAATCCAGGCTTTGTTATTTTAGATCACCTTTTTGAGCAATTCAGCCGAAGTGAATCTTATTACGCTAAATATTACGTAAAAAATAAAGAAAAATTGAATCTGCCAAAATTTGACATGAAGACGATTAAAGAAGGTGGAGTCGATTTATCAAAATATGATATAGATAAAATGCCTGCAACTATTGCCCCTTATCTTGTTTCTGCAAATGGTTATCTTAAGATGATGAAAAGCCTTATGGACAGCGGAATAGTCGATCTTAATTTTCAGGATTCAGAAGGTAATACTCTTATGCACAATCTTTTTTTGAAAAGTGGAACGTTTAGTGAATTGAAATATAATGAATTCGCGGGATCATTTATTCGTTATCTTTTGGAAAATGGCGTTAATCCTTTATTAAAAAATAAAGAAGACAAAACAGCTTATTTATTATTTGAAGAAGCCAAAGGGACTGATGTTAATTATCCGGGCGTTGTTCAAATGAGTAATGCCTTCATTCAACGTGATTACAAAGAGGACTAATAAATGGACAAGAAAAGTAATTATATAACCTATGGAAGTTTTATATTTTCCGTAGTTTATATTTTTCTGGAAATAACATTTAACCTTGGATTAGTTGATTTCATTAATTCAAAAAATACGGAATTAAATGTATTTCATGGTCTTGAAACATTAGGCAGAACTCTATCTTCAATTGGTTTTTCATTATTTTTGGTTAAAGTGCTGCTACGTAAGCTGAAAACATTACATGTTATGGCACCTGTCATTATGTTTATATTAACAGGCGTAATATTCTATTCTGCACAAACTGTAATTTTCAATAAAATTGTGGATAACCTATCGAATCAACAAAAATTTGATAGTTACAGTCTTGGCGTATACAGAAAT
>Ga0308167_1000403_pt1 | contig 80612 bp, 77 predicted proteins | sample PhyCR1_2_FD_202138 | JGI IMG/M metagenome (GOLD analysis project Ga0308167, IMG submission 202138) | Phyllosphere microbial communities from UC Gill Tract Community Farm, Albany, California, United States - DLSLRC.R1 | ecosystem: Host-associated > Plants > Phyllosphere > Unclassified | place... | reverse complement strand
CCCCGGGGTCGGTTCGACGTCGCTCTCCTGGTTCGGAGCGACCCGCGCCGTGCTCGGAATAGCCGGTCGACGGCGGCGTTGCACCTGTCATGAGCGACACTGTGAAGGTCGATGTCTGGTCGGACATCGCGTGCCCCTGGTGCTACATCGGCAAGCGGAAGTTCGAGTCGGGCGTGGCTGCCTTCGCCGCGACGACCGAGGCGCAGCCGGTCGAGGTCGAGTACCACTCCTTCGAGCTGAGCCCCGACACCCCGGTCGACTTCGAGGGCACCGAGGCCGAGTTCCTCTCCGTGCACAAGGGCATGCCCGTCGAGCAGGCCCAGCAGATGCTCGACCACGTCACGGGCATCGCCGGGAGCGTCGGACTCGACTACGACTTCGACTCGGTGCACCACACCAACACGGTGAAGGCGCACCAGGTGATCCACCTCGCGAAGCAGCACGGCAAGCAGCTCGAGATGGTCGAGCGCCTGTTCACCGCCTACTTCGAACGAGGCGAACACGTCGGGCAGGACGGGTCGCTCGCAGACCTGGCGGCCGAGATCGGTCTCGACCGCGACGAGGTCCTCGCCACCCTGCGCGACGACGCACAGCTCGCCGCCGTCCGGGCCGACCAGGCGCAGGCCCAGTCCTTCGGCATCAACGGCGTCCCGTTCTTCGTCATCGACGGCAAGTACGGGGTCTCCGGAGCGCAGGACCCCGCCACCTTCACGCAGGTCCTGCAGCAGGTGGTGCAGCTCCGTGCGACGACGCCGGACGAACTCGCCGAGGCCGCGCAGCGTGCCGCGGACGACGCGCACGCCGATGCCGAGGCGACCCGGTGAGCGGCCTCGAGTCGACCGGCGCCGTGCGGTCCACCCTGGCGTCGATGCCGCCCGTCGCCGCACCGCCCGTGTCGGTGCCGGACGCGCTCACGGGGGAGCTGACGCTGCCGAGCGCCGGAGTCGCTGCCGGCGCTGGTGTCGCTGGTGCCGCTGGTGCCGCTGCCGGCGCTGGTGCCGCTGCCGGTGGTGGCCTGCTGACCCTCGTCACCGGTGGAGCAGCACCGGTGTGCGACGGAGACTCGTGCTTCGTGCCGGGCGCCGAAGGGGCGTGGACCGAGGTCCCGGACTGACCAACGGAGACCGAGGCCCCCGATCGGAGTTGGGCACGGGCGGGATCGGCCGGACCGGTGCCTCGGTGCCTGCTCTGCCGTCAGGCGCGGACGGGCTCCTCGTCGGTGATGTCGGCGACGGTGGCGTCGTACGCGGCGACCAGCTCGTCGGCGTCGACGAAGGCGCTCGCCCCGTGACGCCCGGCGCCGAGCGCGACCCGGCGCCCGGTGATCCGCTCGTCGGCGTACACCGGCAGATCGCCCGTCGCGCCGATGGGCGTGATCGTGCCGCGCTCGTAGCCGGAGGCCTCGAGCGCGGTCGCCGCGTCCGGCATCGAGAGCTTGTTCACGCCCACGACCGTCCGGAGCTTCTTCCACGCGATGCTCCGTCCGCCGGGGACCAGCGCGAGCAGGAAGCCTCCGTCGTGGCGCTTCACCACCAGGGTCTTCACGATGTCGCCCGGCTCGATGCCGAGCAGGGCAGCGGCCTCCTCCCGGGAGTTCGCGGCGGGACGCTCGACGACCTCCACCCGCAGCCCACGGGCGGCGGCGTCGGAGTCGAACCTGGCGATCGCGGTGCTGGTCATGTGGAGAACGCTACCGGCGCGCGCCGACGTGGGAGAATGGCACCCGTATGACGATCACACAAGCGCCCCCGAAGGGTCTGCGCATCGGCCCGATCGAGGTCGAAGCGCCCGTCGTGCTCGCTCCGATGGCGGGCATCACGAACATGGCGTACCGCCGACTGTGCCGCGAGTACGGCGCCGGCCTGTACGTCTGCGAGATGATCACGTCCCGCGCGCTCGTCGAGCGGACGCCGGTGTCGATGCAGCTCATCCAGCACCACGAATCCGAGACGCCGCGGTCCATCCAGCTCTACGGCGTCGAGCCGAACACGGTGGCCGAGGCCGCGACGATCCTCGTCGGCGAGGACCGTGCGGACCACATCGACCTCAACTTCGGGTGCCCGGTGCCGAAGGTCACGCGCAAGGGCGGGGGAGCGGCCCTGCCGTGGAAGCTCGACCTCTTCAAGGACCTCGTCGAGAAGACCGTCCGCGCCGCCGGCGACGTCCCGGTCACGGTGAAGATGCGGAAGGGCATCGACGCCGACCACCTCACCTACCTGGACGCGGCCCGCATCGCCCGTGACGCCGGGGTCGCCGCGATCTCGTTGCACGCCCGGACGGCGAACGAGCACTACTCCGGTCACGCCGACTGGTCCGCGATCGCCACCCTGAAGGAGACGATCACCGACATCCCGGTGCTCGGCAACGGTGACATCTGGTCCGCGGCCGACGCGCTGCGGATGGTCGACGAGACCGGGTGCGACGGTGTCGTCGTCGGGCGCGGGTGCCTCGGGCGTCCCTGGCTGTTCGGTGACCTCGCGGCGGCCTTCCGCGGTGAGGACGTGCGCGCGATGCCGTCCCTGGGCGAGGTCGCGGTCGCGTTCCGGCGGCACGCCGAGCTGCTCGTCGAGTTCTTCGGCTCCGAGGACCACGGCTGCCGCGACGTCCGCAAGCACGTCGCCTGGTACTTCAAGGGCTACCCGATCGGCAGCGAGGTCCGCTCGGCCCTGTCCATGGCGTCGAGCCTGCAGGAGATCGACGACCTGCTGGGCAAGCTCGACTGGTCTGCTCCGTACCCGGGTGCGGACGTCGAGGGCCCGCGCGGGCGAGCCGGTCACCCGAAGCGCACCGCCCTGCCCGACCGCTGGCTCGAGAGCCGTGACGTCGACGAGGAGTTCCGCAAGGTCCTCGCCGCCGCAGAGCTGCACCACAGCGGCGGATGAGCGCCACCGCATCGTACGGGCCGGCCGACGCGGAGCGGTGGCTGCCGGAGCAGCACGGCAACCGGCGGTCCGACTTCGCCCGCGACCGTGCCCGGCTGCTGCACTCCAGCGCACTGCGTCGTCTCGCCGCGAAGACGCAGGTCCTCAGCCCCACGACCGGCCTCGACTTCGCCCGCAACCGCCTGACGCACTCGCTCGAGGTCGCGCAGGTGGGCCGCGAGCTCGCCGACTCGCTCGGGCTCGACCCGGACGTCGTCGACACGGCGTGTCTCGCCCACGACATCGGCCACCCGCCCTTCGGGCACAACGGGGAGACCGCGGTCAACGCCTGGGCCGCGGACATCGGTGGGTTCGAGGGCAACGCGCAGACGCTCCGCCTGCTCACCCGACTCGAGCCGAAGGTCTACGGCGACGACGGGCAGGCGTACGGCCTGAACCTCACGCGCGCCTCCTTGGACGCGAGCTGCAAGTACCCGTGGCCGGCCTCGCAGGGGGTCTCCGAGGCGTCTTCGGGCCGCACGAAGTTCGGGTTCTACGACGATGACCACGCCGCCTTCGAGTGGCTCCGCAAGGGCGCTCCCCGCCGACAGCGGTGCATCGAGGCGCAGGTCATGGACCTGTCCGACGACATCGCCTACTCGGTGCACGACTTCGAGGACGCCGTGGTGGCGGGTTTCATCGACGTCGCAGCGCTCGGCGACCGCGTCGGCGAGAACGACATCGTCACCGCGATGCACGCGTGGGTCGGGGACGACCTCAGCCGTGAGGAACTCCTCGAAGCCTTCGACCGTCTGCGTTCGCTGCCCCTGTGGATGACGTCGTACGACGGATCACGGCGCGATCTCGCCCGCCTGAAGAACCTCACCTCGCAGCTCATCGGTCGGTTCGCACGGACGGCCACGGCGGCGACCCGTGAGTCGTACGCTTCGGGGTCACTGGTCCGGTTCGCCGCCTCGGTGGTGACGCCGCCGGAGATCATCGGCGAGATCGCGGTGCTCAAGGGCATCGTCGCCGCGTTCGTCATGACGCACGGCGATCGTCAGCCGGTCTACGAGGAACAGCGGCGTGTCCTGACCGAGCTGCTCGACGCGCTGGCGGCGAGTGGGAGCGCGGACCTCGAACCGGGCTTCGCGGCGGACTGGCGCGCGGCGACGGACGACGTCGGGCGCCGGCGAGCCGTCGTCGACCAGGTGGCGAGCCTGACCGACCAGGGTGCCCTGGCGTGGCACCGACGACTCGTCGTGGGTGAGCAGGAGCGGACCCACATCCCGGTCTGACCGCCGCCCTCCACAGCCCGCCGGCGGCGCAGCGGGTGTCGCTGACACGAACTAGGATCGAGGGGTGGCAGGCAGGATCGCGAGGAACGACATCGACGAGGTCCGCTCGCGTGTCAACATCGCGGACGTCGTCGGCGACTACGTCACGCTGAAGTCCGCGGGCGTCGGTTCCCTCAAGGGGCTGTGCCCCTTCCACGACGAGCGCTCACCCTCGTTCCACGTCCGTCCGCAGGTCGGGCGGTACCACTGCTTCGGGTGCGGCGAAGACGGCGACGTGTTCGACTTCGTGATCAAGCAGGACCACACGACCTTCCAGGAAGCCGTCGAACGGATGGCGGCGAAGATCGGCTTCACGCTCCACTACGAAGAGGGCGACGGTCCGCGCACCGACTACAACACGCGCGCTCGGCTGATCGCCGCGAACGAGGCGGCGCTGGAGTTCTACACGGCGCAGCTGACGACGCCGCAGGCCGATCCCGCCCGGCGGTTCCTGGGGGAGCGCGGGTTCGACCCGTCAGCGGCCCAGCACTTCGGCGTCGGGTTCGCCCCGAAGTCGTACGACGCGCTCAAGGACCACCTGCACGGGCGTGGCTTCACGATGGAGGAGATCATCTCCGCCGGTCTCGTGAGCCAGGGCGACCGATCCCCGTACGACCGGTTCCGCGGGCGGCTCATGTGGCCGATCCGGGACGTCACCGGGGCGACGATCGGGTTCGGCGCCAGGCGGCTGCTCGACGACGACAAGGGTCCGAAGTACCTCAACACCCCTGAGACGCCGATCTACCACAAGAGCCAGGTCCTCTACGGGATCGACCTCGCCCGCCGTGCGATCTCGAAGCAGAAGCAGGTCGTCATCGTCGAGGGGTACACGGACGTCATGGCGTGCCACCTCGCCGGCGTGACGACCGCGGTCGCGACGTGCGGGACGTCCTTCGGCGTCGACCACATCAAGGTCCTCCGGCCCATGCTCGGCGACGTCAGCGGGGCCGACCCGAACGCCAACGGCGAGGTCGTGTTCACCTTCGACCCGGACGAAGCCGGTCAGCGTGCGGCATCGCGGGCCTTCGCCGAGGAACAGCGCTTCGCCGCGCAGACCTACGTCGCGGTGGCGCCCGGCGGTCTCGACCCGTGCGACCTCCGGCTCGCGCGCGGTGACGACGCGATCCGTCGGCTCGTCACGGCGAAGCGGCCGATGTTCGAGTTCATGATCCGGCGCACGCTCGACGGCCACGACCTGGAGACGGTCGAGGGCCGCGTCGGTGCCCTCCGCGCAGCCGCACCGGTGCTCGCCGGCATCCGGGACCGCTCGCTGACGCAGGGGTACGTCCGCGAACTCGCGGGCTGGCTGGGCATGGACATCCCCGAGGTCCGGCGCGCGGTCGACAACGCACGCCAGCGGGCGGCGGCGCGTCGTGACGAACCGGGCGGAGGCTCGGTGCCGGTCGCGCAGGCGGGTCCCGGTGGTGAGCTGGTCGCCCCGCCGGAGGAGCCCGTCGCCGGGCTGCGCCTGCTGCCGAACGACCCGATCACCCGCATGGAGCGGGACGCGGTGATGGCGATGGTGCAGCAGCCGTCGCACGTCGGCATGACGCTCCTCGGGCTGGCTGCCGGCGCGACGTTCTCGGCGCCGATGCTCTCGGTCGTGCGGGACGCCGTCGTCGCGAACGCGGACGCCGTCGGCGCTGGGGACTGGCTGGACCGGCTGCTGCAGGACGTCCCCGCGCCCTTCCGTGCGCTCGTGCAAGAGCTCGCGTTGGCGCCGATCCCCGCCCGGACCGACGAGGACCTGGCGCTCTACTGCCGGAGCATCGTCGTGGCGCTGGTGGAGCGGGACCTGCTGGCCCGCAAGGCGTCGCTGCTCGGTCAGCTGCAGCGGGCCGACCCGCACGAGCAGGCCGACCGGCGCGCGGAGATCCAGCGCCAGCTCGTCGACATCGACGCACAGCGCATGCGCCTGCGGGCGGACGCCGAGGCCGCGGCGCCCCAGCGCTGACGCCCGTCCCGCAACCGCGCCCGTCCCGCGACGGCGTCCGGACCGGACATGCGTCAAGACAGCACGTGGGTGCCGGCTGCAACCGCGCCCGTCCTGCGACGGCGTCCGGACCGGACGTGCGTCGAGACAGCACGTGCGTGCCGGGGGTGCACCGTGCCTCCTGGCGGCTCGCCGCGCCGGGTGATGGTGGCGCGACCGCGCACGACACGCCGCGCGTGTGACGCCGAACGGGCGGAATGCGACGCTCGGCAGTCACGAGCATGACCGATGTCGCCCGCTCGCGCGCAAGGCGTGGCACCGCTGGACCGCTCTGCGCGGCGGGTCACGCACGTACGCGCCCGCACCAGGACCAAGCGTGCCGGAGGTGCACCGCGCCTCCTGGCGGTCCGACGTGCGCGGCGGCGCGAACGTGCACGACGCGCCGTGCGGCCGGCGCCGAACGGGCGAACTGTGCTGCTTGACGGCCCCGAGCGTGACCGATACCGCCCGCTCGACGCGCGACGCGGCGCGGCGCACAGAACACGGTGAGGCGTGCAAGGAGCGCGACGCCCCCGCCGAAGGCCCGCTGCAGCACGACTCCGGTCACGTTGCAGCACGCAACAAAGCTGCGCGACACACCGCTCACGAACGCACGGATCATGCACCGCGCAGCGCGTCCGTGCATTACAGCGGTGTAAACAAATCGCTCTCGGTTCGTCGGGTTCCGTGACAGGGTGTTAGCAATGAGTGTCCTCAGCCGGCTCCACAGACGTTCCACCGCCGGCTCGGGGCCCCTGCAATCATCACCAGAGAGGCATGCGGACATGGCATCCGTCACCAAGTGGGGCAAGCGCGGCATCGCGCTCGGCGCCGGGGCAGCAGCGACGGCGCTGGTGCTCACCGGCTGCGCGAGCAGCAGCGTGAGCGACACCGCGCTGAGCGGCATCAGCATCGGGACGACCGACAAGATCACGTCGCTCGACCCGGCGGGCTCGTACGACAACGGCTCGTTCGCCGTCCAGAACCAGGTGTTCCCCTTCCTGATGAACACCCCCGTCGGCAGCCCGGACGTCGAGCCGGACATCGCGACCAAGGGCGAGTTCACGGACCCGACCACGTACACGGTCACGCTCAAGAAGGGCCTGAAGTTCGCGAACGGCAACGACCTCACGTCCAGCGACGTGAAGTTCTCGTTCGACCGCGAGCTCAAGATCAACAACGAGAACGGCCCGCAGTCGCTGCTCGCCAACCTCAAGAGCATCGACACGCCGGACGACACGACGGTCGTGTTCAACCTGGACCACGCGGACCAGACCTGGCCGCAGGTGCTCTCGAGCCCCGCCGGTCCGATCGTCGACGAGGACGTCTTCTCGCCCGACGAGCTCACCAGCGCCGACGACATCGTCAAGGGCAAGGCGTTCGCCGGTCAGTACGAGATCACCTCGTACAAGGAGAACGACACGATCCAGTACAAGGCGAACAAGGAGTACGACGGCCTCCTCGGCAAGGCGAAGACCGACGAGGTCACCGCCAGCTACTACACCAAGGAGACCGACCTCAAGCTCGCCGTGCAGAAGGGCGACGTCGACGTGGCGTACCGCTCGCTGACGCCGACCGACATCGCGGACCTCCGCAAGGACGACTCACTGAAGGTCACGGACGGCCCCGGCGGTGAGATCCGCTACCTGGTCTTCAACTTCAACACGCAGCCGTTCGGTGCGGGTCAGGACGACGCGGACGAGGCCAAGGCCCTCGCCGTGCGCCAGGCCGTGGCGGACGTCGTCGACCGCGAGAAGCTCGCGAAGGACGTCTACGACGACACCTACTCGCCGCTCTACTCGATGGTGCCGGACGGCCTGACCGGTGCAGCGACGCCGTTCAAGGAGCTGTACGGCGACGGCGACGGCGGTGCCGACGTCGACAAGGCGAAGGAGACGCTGTCGAAGGCCGGCGTCACCGGCAAGGTCCAGCTCGACATCCAGTACGCGCCCGACCACTACGGCTCGACCTCGGACGACGAGTACGCCGAGCTCAAGACGCAGCTCGAGAACTCGGGGCTGTTCACCGTGAACATCCAGTCGACGGTCTACACGACGTACGCGCAGGAGCGCACGAAGGACGCGTACCCGGTGTACCAGCTCGGTTGGTTCCCGGACTTCTCCGACGCCGACAACTACCTGTCGCCGTTCTTCACCAAGGAGAACTTCGTCCAGAACCACTACGACGACCCGGAGATCCAGAAGCTCATCTCCGAGGAGCAGCAGGAGTCCGACAAGGACAAGCGCGCCGAGCTGATCGAGCAGGCGCAGGAGCGTGAGGCGACGCAGATCTCGACGCTGCCGCTGCTCCAGGGCAAGTCCGTCGCGGTCGCGTCGAAGGACGTCAAGGGCCTGACCCTCGACTCCTCCTACAAGTTCCGCTACGCCACGCTCAGCAAGTAAGACCCACCGGACACCAGGGGGCGTTCCCACGAGGAACGCCCCCTGGTCACGTCCTTCGAAAGGCATCCTCCCCGTGACCCTCACGAACCCCGAGGCGATCGAGACCGAGCCCACGAAACCCCAGGCACAGCGTCGTGCCGGGGGCGGTGGCGGCGGACTCGGCCGGTACGTCCTCGTCAGATTCCTCCTCATCTTCCCGACGGTGTTCATCCTGGTGACGCTCGTCTTCTTCCTGATGCGCGTCATCGGGAACCCGATCACCGCCTCCGTCGGCGGGCGGCTCACACCCAGCCAGCTGCAGGAACGCCTGCACGCCGCGGGCTACGACCGACCGGTGCTCGTGCAGTACTTCGAGTACCTCGGCAACATCGTGCGCGGCGACTTCGGCACGACGTCCACGGACAACCGCCCGATCACCGAGATCATCGTGACGTACGGCGGCGCCACCGCGGAGCTCGTGTTCTACGCGCTCATCGTCGCGCTCCTGCTCGGCATCCCGCTCGGCATGCTCGCCGCCTACCTGCGCGACAAGTGGCCGGACGTCCTGTTCCGCGCGCTGGCGATCCTGACCTACGCCACGCCCGTGTTCTTCGGCGGTCTGCTGCTCAAGCTCGTGTTCTCGGTGTGGCTCGGCTGGCTCCCGCTGAGCGACCGCGCGTCAACCCGGGTGAGCCTGGTGCTCGACAACATCCCGGGAGCGACGGGGATCTACCTGATCGACGCGCTGCGGACCGGCAACGGCCAGATCATCGGTGACGTGCTGCTGCACGCCGTGCTGCCCGCCCTGACGCTCGGGCTGCTGACGGCCGGCATCTTCCTGCGCCTGGTCCGCGCCAACATGATCGGTTCGCTCGGTTCCGAGTACGTCGACGCGGCCCGCTCACGCGGCGTTCGGGAGGCGCGGCTCGTCCGCACGCACGCGTTCCGTCCGGCGCTGGTCCCGATCATCACCGTGATGGGCCTGCAGATCGCCATGCTGCTGGGTGGTTCGGTGCTCACCGAGACCACCTTCGGCTGGCGGGGCCTGGGCTTCGAGCTCAACCAGTACCTGTCCGCCCGCGACTTCGTCGCGGTCCAGGGCATCGTCGCGATGCTCGCGGTGATCGTCGCGGTGACGAACTTCGTCGTCGACGTCGTCGCCGCCCTGATCGACCCGAGAGTGAGGTTCTGAGGATGGCTGACACCTCCCTCGTCGACCGCCACGAGCCGCTCTGGAAGCGGCTGCCCGTGGTGGTCCAGCTCCGCAAGAGCACGGGCTGGCAGCGCGCCATGCTCATCACCGGCGTCGTGATCTGCGCGCTCTACATCGTCGTCGCCGTCGCCGCGCCGCTCATCGCCCCGTACGGCTTCGGGCAGCTGCAGGGCGCCGACGGGCAGAGCTTCCCGCGGACCGGCGCGCCGAGCCCCGAGCACATCTGGGGCACGACGGTCGGCGGCTTCGACGTGTTCAGCCGCGTGGTCTACGGCGCCCGCACCGCGGTGCTCGTCGTCATCGTCGCCGTCGTCGTGTCGATCATCATCGGCGTGCTGCTCGGCATGGTCTCCGGCTACCTCGGTGGCTGGCTCGACCGGATCCTCGTCGTGGTCGCCGACGCGATCTACGCGTTCCCGTCCCTGCTCCTGGCGATCGTGGTCTCGATCGTCGTCTCGGGCGGCAACTCGAGCTACTCCGGCGGCATCATCGCTGCGGCCATCTCGATCACCGTCGTGTACGTGCCGCAGTACTTCCGCGTGGTGCGCGCCGAGGCGGTGCGCCTGCGGAACGAGGCGTTCGTCGAGTCCGCACGCGTCCTGGGTACCAACCCCTGGCGCATCATGACCCGGCACGTCCTGCGGAACTCGACGCGGAGCCTGCCGCTCATCCTCACCCTGAACGCGAGCGACGCGATCCTCACGCTCGCCGGCCTCGGGTTCCTCGGCTTCGGCATCGGCCCGACCGCCGGGGCCGAGTGGGGCTACGACCTCAGCCGCGCGCTCTCCGACGTCGCGTCGGGCGTCTGGTGGACGGGCGTGTTCCCCGGTGTCGCGATCGTCGTGCTCGTGCTCGGTGTGACCTTCGTCGGCGAGAGCCTCAACGACATCTCCGACCCGCGCCTGCGTGCCCGTCGTCGGATCAAGGACCTGGGGCGCCGCCGGGCCGCGGCCGCCGCCAGCACGGAAGGGGCTGCGGCATGAGCACCACCGAGACGACACCGGCGCGCGAGCCCGTCGTGCGCGTCCAGGACCTCAGCGTCACGTTCGCCACGGACGGCGGCGCGGTCGACGCGGTCAAGGGCGTCAGCATCGACGTCCGACCGGGTGAGGTCCTCGCGCTCGTCGGCGAGTCCGGATCGGGCAAGTCGGTCACCGCGCGCAGCATGTTGCGGCTCATGCCCGAGACGGCAGCCCTCGACGGTGCGGTGCTCCTCGACGGCACGGACGTCGTCCGCGTCGGCGCGCAGCGGCTCCGCGAACTCCGCGGGACCGCCGGCGCGATGGTGTTCCAGGAGCCCTCGACCGCGCTGAACCCGGTCTTCACGGTGGGGTGGCAGATCGCGGAGGGGCTCCGTGCCCACGGCGGCGTCTCCAAGAAGGAAGCCCGCGAGAAGGCGATCGACTACCTGCGCCGCGTCGGCATCCCCGACCCGGAGGTCCGTGTCGACCACTACCCGCACCAGTTCTCGGGCGGCCAGAAGCAGCGTGTCGTCATCGCGTCCGCACTCGCGCTCGAGCCGAGCGTCATCATCGCGGACGAGCCGACGACGGCCCTCGACGTCACCGTGCAGGCGGAGATCCTCGACTTGCTCCGTCGATGCCGCGACGAGTTCGGCGCGGCGATCGTGATCATCACGCACAACATGGGCGTCGTCGCCGACCTGGCCGACCGCGTCGCCGTGATGTACCAGGGCGAGATCGTGGAGCAGGCACCGGTCCACGACCTCTTCGCGGACCCGCAGGCCGACTACACGAAGCGGCTCCTCGCCGCCGTGCCCCGGCTCGAGGCGTCGACCGGTGCCGCCCGCCGTGCGGCGATCACCGAGGACGTGCAGCCGCTCGTGTCGGCGCGGGGACTCGAGATCGAGTACCCGGGCCGACTGGGCTCGCACGCGTTCAAGGCCGTGAAGGGCGTCGACCTCGACATCCGACCGGGCGAGGTCCTGGGCCTGGTGGGGGAGTCCGGTTCGGGCAAGACCACGATCGGCCGGGCGATCGCGGGGCTCACGAAGGTCACGGGCGGGTCCCTCGACGTCCTCGGCACCGAGATGCTCGGCTACCGGGAGCGGGACTTCAAGCGGCACCGCAAGGACATCGGGTTCGTCTTCCAGGACCCGGCGACCTCGTTCAACCCGCTGCTCACGATCGCCGAGTGCGTCGCCGAGCCGCTCGTCGTGCACGGTGCGGCCGCGAACCCGCGCGCCGCACGGAAGCGCGTCGGAGAGCTGCTGGAGATGGTCCAGCTGCCGGCGTCCTACGGCGACCGGTACCCGCACGAGCTGTCCGGCGGACAGCGGCAGCGTGCGTCGCTGGCGCGCTCGATCGCGCTCCGGCCGAAGCTGCTCATCGCGGACGAACCGACGAGCGCGCTCGACGTGTCCGTCCAGGCGCGGGTGCTCGAACTGTTCCTCGAGCTCCAGCAGGACCTCGGGTTCGCGTCGCTCTTCATCAGCCACGACCTCGCGGTCGTCGGCGCCCTGTCGGACCGGATCGCCGTGCTCTACCGCGGTGACCTGGTCGAGACGGGGACCACCGCCGAGGTGCTCGGCTCCCCGCGGCACCCCTACACCCAACGTCTCCTGGCGTCACTCCCGGTGCCGGACCCGGTGGAACAGGCGGCGCGACGGCGTACGCTGGAACAACTGGAGGACGACGGGTCCTGACCCGACGTGACCAGCCTGGAGGCGCGGTGTGCGTCGTCGACGCGAGCCGCGCCTCCAGACGGTCGCCTCCGCAGCAGCACACACGGTGCGCCGCCCACCCCGGCGTGCCGCGGACCGTCGCCAGGGGGCGGCGTGGAAGGGGACCCATGATCGCGGTGAACGGCCCGGCGGTCGTCGCGGACGACGTGTCGATCGAGTACCGGAGCGGCCGGGGGACCGAGCCGATCCGAGCGGTCGACGGGGTCAGCCTGTCGCTGCGCCAGGGCGAGATCCTGGCGGTGCTCGGGGAGTCCGGCTCGGGGAAGTCGACCTTCGCCGCGGCGATCGCCGGCCAGCTCGGCGCGCACGGCGAGGGCGAGGGGGCGGCCCGTCGTCAGATCGTCGGCGGCGAACTCACCGTGCTCGGCCAGAAGACGCGCGGACTGCGTCCCTCATCCCGCAAGCTCTCGCGCCTGAGCGGACGGATCGGCTACCTGCCGCAGGACGGCGCCGACCGCCTGAGTCCCGACCTGACGGTGGGCGAGGCGATCGCGGAGCCGATCTACGCCCGTGACCGCCGGTTCGACCGGAAGGAAGCCGGGCTGATCGTCGCCCGGCTCGTCGACGCCGTCCACCTGCCGCTCGGGGTGATGCGCCTGAACACGTGGGAGCTCTCGAGCGGGCAACGGCAGCGTGTCGCGCTCGCCCGCGCGCTCGTGCTCGAACCGCAGCTGCTCGTCGCCGACGAGCCCGCGCGCGGTGTCGACGTGCTGGTCCGGCAGTCCGTGCTCGAAGCCCTCGCGACCCTGCAGCAGGGGCGCCAGTTCTCCGCCGTGGTCGTCTCGAGCGACCTGCGCGAGGCCCGTGCCCTGGCGGACCGGGTCGCGGTCATGGCCGAGGGGCGGCTCGTCGGGCTCGGGTCGTTCGACGACGTGCTCGACAACCCGGTCGACCCCTACGTGAAGACCCTCGCGTCGACCGCCGCCCGGCCCGTCAAGCGCCGACCCGCTGCCGCTCCCCGTCGGTCGAGCGCTCCCCGTCGTCCGGCGGTCGCCGGCACCGGGCCGCGTGCCGAGCGACAGGAGAACGCATGAGCGCGCCGCAGGGGACCCGCGGGCACCGCGCCGTCGTGACCGACGAGGGTGCTCCGCTGCCCGTCGACGCCCCGGAGCCCGGGCCGGTCGCGATCCTGCCCGAGCAGGCGGAGCTGCACGCCTCGGCCGTCGCCGACGCCGGCGGCACCGTCGGTGACCTCGGGGCGGACACGCGGGGGCTGGTGTGGCTCGACCCGCGGGACCCGGACGGACTCGCCTCCGCGCTGGAGCGCGGGCCGGGCATCGGCTGGGTCCAGCTGCCGTTCGCCGGCGTCGACGCGTTCTCGCACCTCATCGAGCAGCACGGGGACCGCGTGCTGTTCACCTCCGCGAAGGGTGCGTACGCCGAGCCGGTGGCCGAGCACGCCCTCGCACTGACCCTCGGGACCCTCCGCGTCCTGCAGAAGCGCGCACGCGCCAGGTCGTGGGCGACCAAACCCGAGGGTGTGTCCCTGTACGGCCGGAACGTCGTCGTGATCGGCGCGGGCGGCATCGCCCTCGAGTACCTCCGCCTGGTCGCGCCGTTCGAGGTGACCGTGACCGTCGTCCGACGCTCGGCGGACCCGGTGCCGGGAGCAGCCCGCACGGTGACGACCGACGCGCTCGACGAGGTCCTGCCCGACGCCGACGTCGTGGTCGTCGCGGCCGCCATGACGTCGGGGACGGCCAAGCTCTTCGGGCCGCGCCAGTTCGCGCTCATGAAGCCGTCGGCGCGGCTCGTGAACATCGCCCGTGGCGGCCTCGTCGACACGGATGCCCTGGTCGACGCGCTGCGGCAGGGGGAGATCACCGCGGCCGCGCTCGACGTCACCGACCCGGAACCCCTGCCCGACGGGCACCCGCTGTGGGACGAGCCCGGCGCGCTCATCACGCCGCACCAGGCGGACACGCCGGACATGGTGGCTCCGTTGCTCGCCGAACGCGTCCGCCGCAACGCCGCCGCGTTCCTCTCCGGGACCGGCGAGGGGTTCGTCGGTGTGGTCGACCCCGTCGCGGGGTACTGAGCGCGGCGCGCCCGGGCGGCGCGTCCGATGCGGTGACCGGCGCCGGAGTGCTGCTATGCTGTTACCCGTTGTTCAGGAGAGCAACTGATCCTCGATAGCTCAATTGGCAGAGCAGCCGGCTGTTAACCGGCAGGTTGTTGGTTCGAGTCCAACTCGGGGAGCAGACAGGCCCGGATCCTCGCGGATCCGGGCCTTCGTCGTTCCCGGGCCTTGGTCGTGCTTCGGGCTCGCCGTGGCTGCTCGGGCTGGCAGCGGATGCTCGGGTGGCTCCGAGGTGACCGGTGGCTGGAAGCTGTTAGCGTTCACAGGTGATCAGCGTGCGCCGGACCCTCGCCGCGGCGCTCGTCGTCGCTGCGACCGGCCTCCTCGCCGCCTGCTCACCCGCCGCCGAACCGGAGGACTCGATCGACTCGTCGGCCACCTCGGGGGCTGCGGCGTCCGGGACCTCGCCGATCGTCTTCGCCTTCGTCTGCCGGACCGGATCCTCGGACCGGACCGAGACCTACACGACGTACTCCGCGGTGTGGGAGGACGAGCGCACCGAGTGCACCGCGGAACGGATCACGGGCACCGAGATGTCGGCGCAGCAGGCCGACGCGGTCCAGGCGGCCGGGGGAGCGGCGACGCTCGAGGAGCTCGCCGCGGGCTGTGCGGTCAGCGGGACCGCACCGTGGACGGCGCCGGTCACCGACGGGCGCGGGGCATCCGTCGCCGCGGGGTTGCTCGCCTACTGCCCGGGACACCCCGACGTCGACGAGTTGCGTGCCGCGGTCGCGACGCACGGGGCGTGACGCCGACGTCCACCGGGCTCCCGGACCGGACCGGACACCGCCGGGGGTGTGCCTGAGCCGACGGGGCAGCGGCACCGTGACGACCGGCTTCTGGGGCACGGCACGAGCAACGGGCGTCCCGTCAGCCCTCCGGGTGGTCCCGACCCGGCAGCCACGACTTGCCGGGGCCGCCCCAGCTGTTCTTCCGGACGGCCTTCGTGACCTGCTTGCCGTAGGGGTGTCCGAGCCGGTCCGCGTAGAGGTACCCGTCGAGGTGGTCGTACTCGTGCTGGAAGATGCGCGCGAGCCACCCGTGCGCCTCGATCTCGAACGGCTGGCCGTCGGCGTCGACCGCACGGAGCAGGACGCCCTCGGACCGACGGAGCGGGAACCGCTCCCCGGGGATCGAGAGGCAGCCCTCGGACTCCTCGTCCTCGTCCAGTTCCTCCACCGATTCCGGAACCGCGGGCGTGGCCCACAGGACCGGGTTCACGGCGACCCCGCGGTGCAGGACCTCGTCGTCGTCCGTCCACGAGTACACGAAGAGCCGCTTGCCCACACCGACCTGCGGGCCGGCGAGCCCCACGCCCGGTGCCAGTTCCATCGTCTCGAACATGTCCGCGACGAGTTCGCGCAGTGCGTCGTCGAACTCGGTCACCTCCGCCGCGCGTTCGTGGAGGACGGGTTCACCGGTGATGCGGATCGGGAGGACGGCCATTCACCCAGGTTATCCGGCGAGGACCGGTAGCCTCGACGCGTGACGACGGACCTCCAGCTGCCGGACGCGGTGAACAACCTCACGCCGTTCCAAGCGCTCATGATCCCCGTCGCCCTGGTCGGCGCGGTCTTCCTGTCGCTCGGCGCGCAGTTCCAGAGCCGCGGTGTCCAGCGGGTCGAAGCCCGTCTCGGTCGGCAGTCCAAGGGACTCAGCGTGCGGCACGTGCTCGCGCTGCTGTCGAGCGGCTACTGGGTGCTCGGCACGCTCATGCTCGGCATGGCGGTCGTGCTGCAGCTCGTGAGCATCACCTTCGCGCCGCTCATCGTCGTGCAGCCGCTCGGCGCCGTCGCGCTCGTGATCACGACCTGGTTCTCGTCCCGGTCGAGCGGCGTCCCGCTGGGCAGACGGGCGCGGCGGGCCGTGTGGACGTGCATCATCGGTGTCGCCATCTTCGTCGGCATCGCCGCGTTCGTCGGGCGGGAGAGCCCGATCACCCGGCAGCAGCTGGTCACCGTGCTCGTCGTCCTCGCGGTGGTGCTCGTCCTCGTGCTCGTCTCGTTCCGGTTCGTGGCGAAGCACCGCAACGCGCTGTACTACATCGTCGGCGCCGGGGTCCTGTACGGCTTCGTCGCGACGCTCGCGAAGGTCACGCTCAACCGCATCGTCAACCAGACGTTCGACTGGCTCACGGTCTTCGCCATCGTGGGCGTCGTCGTGGCTGCCTCGCTCGGCGGGTACTTCGTGCAGAACGCGTACTCCAGCGGCTCCGCCGACCTCGTGATCGCGGGGCTCACCGTCATCGACCCGATCGTGGCGGTCGGCATCGGCGTCATCGTGCTCGACGAGGCGGCCGGCGCCCCGTGGGGTGCGGTCGCCGGGTTCCTGGTCGCCGCGGTCATCGCCATCACGGGCGTGTTCCTGCTCGCCAAGCACCATCCGCAGACGCGGTCCTGACGGCGGCACGTCCTCCTCGGGGTGGGCACGGTCCACCGCGAGGCTGACGCGTTCGGCCGGAGGGGTGCGGTAGCGTCGCTGATCGTCAGGAGCCGCCCACGAGAGGACGACGCACACCGTGTCAGGAGACGCCACCACCGCCACCGCCGAGTCGACGGGTGCGACGGGCGGTCACCGACCGCTGCGCGTCATGATCGCGGCGGACACGTTCCCGCCCGACGTCAACGGCGCGGCGACGTTCACCGAGCAGCTCGCCGTCGGGCTCGCCGAGCGCGGGCACGAGGTGCACGTGGTCGCACCCGCGTCCAGCCGGCACCACGGCACCTTCGACGAGGAGCACCGCGGCGTGACGCTCGTCGTCCACCGCCTCAAGTCGTACAAGTGGCCGACGCACGCGTGGCTCCGGTTCGTCTGGCCGTGGAGCGTGCGGAAGTGGACCGCGCCGATCCTCGACGCCGTCCGACCCGACGTGCTGCACATCCAGTCCCACATCGTGGTCGGCCGCGGCATCGCCCGCGAGGCGCACGACCGCGGCATCCGCGTCGTCGCGACCAACCACTTCATGCCGGAGAACCTGCTCGAGTACGTGCCGTTCAGCCGCCGGCTCATCCCGACGGCGGTGAAGATCGCGTGGAACGACGCCGCCAAGACGTACCGACTCGCCGACGCCATCACGACGCCGACCGCGCTGGCCGCCGACTACCTGCGGCACGCCATCGCCGGGCAGCGGGTGCTGGCCATCTCGTGCGGCCTCGACGCGTCCCGGTACGTCGCACGCGAGGGGCGTCCGGCGGGCAACGAGATCGTGTTCGTGGGCCGCGTCGCACCCGAGAAGAACCTCGACGTGGTCATCCGTGCGCTCCCGCTGCTCCCGGCGGAGCTGCACGCGCACCTCACGGTCGTCGGCGGCGGCGAGATGATCCCCAAGCTCACCGCGCTGGTGAAGGAGCTCGGCCTCGAGGACCGCGTGCGGTTCGCCGGGTTCGTCTCGGACGAGGCCAAGCGAGAAGCCCTGACCAACGGCACGGTCTTCGCCATGCCGTCGACCGCCGAACTGCAGAGCATCTCGTCGCTCGAGGCCATGGCGTCCGGCCTGCCGGTCGTCGCGGCGGACTCGATGGCCCTGCCGCACCTCATCGACGGCAACGGCTCCCTCTTCACTCCGGGCGACGAGCACGACCTCGCGGTGAAGCTCGAAGCGGTCCTCACCGCGCCCGAGTCGGAGTACGTCGCGATGCGGGAGCGCAGCCTCGCGATGATCGAGGCACACGACATCAACCGCACGCTCGCGACGTTCGAGGCGCTGTATCGTGGGGAGCCGGTGGCCTGACGGCCCCGACGAGGGGCGGTAGCCAAGCTGGTCAAGGCAGTCGGCTCATAACCGAACGATCCGCGGGTTCGAGTCCCGCCCGCCCTACGTGCAGTTGAAGCGAAAGCAGGACGCCCACGATGCCCAGGGGCCCACGCCGAACGTGACGTTCGAGGTGACCCGGGGCGGCACCGGCGTGCGCGTCAACGCGTTCCGCATCGGGTTCATGGGCGCGATCGGCGTGCTCGTCGCGCTGGTCGCGGGGTCCATCGTCCGTGAACTGAGCACGGTCCTGGTCTACATCGGGGTGGCGCTGTTCCTGGCGCTCGGGATCGATCCGCTGGTCTCGTTCCTCGAGCGGCTCATCCCGCGCTGGGCCGCGATCACGGTCGTCGTGGTCGGCGTGCTCGCAGCGTTCACCGGCGTGGTCTTCGCGGTGGTCCCGATCCTCATCCAGCAGGCGTCGAACCTGATCCAGAACTTCCCCGAGATCGTCCAGGACGTCTCGCGGCAGGACTGGGTGCAGGACCTGTCGAAGCAGTTCTCCGGGTCGTTCGACATCGACCACGCGCTGCAGTCGCTGCAGTCGTTCGTCGAGAACCCGGGCAACCTGCTCAGCCTGGGCGGCGGGATACTGGCGGTCGGCAGCGGCATCCTGTCCGGGCTGACCGGCGCGGTGATCGTGCTCATCCTCATGCTCTACTTCCTGGCGTCGATGCGCGGGATGAAGTCGATGACGTACCGGTTCGTGCCCGCATCACGTCGGCAGAACTTCATCGACGTCAGTGAGCAGATCACGCAGGCGGTCGGGCGCTACGTCGTCGGGCAGATCTCCCAGGCGCTCATCAACGGCATCCTCAGCCTGGTGTTCCTGCTGATCATCGGCGCGCCCCTGCCCGTGCTGCTCGCGTCGTTCGCCTTCCTCGGATCGCTCATCCCGCTCGTGGGGACCCTGGCGGCCGCGATCCTCATCTCGCTGCTGTGCTTCTTCGCGTCCCCGGCGACGGCACTCGCCGCGGCGATCTACTACCTCGTGTACATGCAGGTCGAGGCGTACGTCATCTCGCCGCGCATCATGTCGCGGGCGGTCCAGGTCCCCGGTGCGCTCGTGGTCATCGCGGCGGTCGCCGGCGGCACCATCGGCGGCGTGCTCGGGGCCCTGGTCGCGGTGCCGGTGGCGGCATCCGTGATCATCATCGTGCAGAAGGTCATCTACCCGCGCCAGGAGCAGGCCTGACCTGGTCCGCGCCGCGTGTGGCGTTCCCAGCGCCGACGCTGCATAATGGGCGTGTCCGCACGGACATCACAATCGGATACCGATGGTTCCACACGAACGCTCCAGTTCAGGTCGATGGGGAAGTCGCACCTGACGAATCGGAGGAATCGTGAACGGAACGACGTCAGGAGTGCTCTACGTGCACTCCTCACCCCGCGCGCTCTGCCCGCACGTCGAATGGGCGGCAGGTCGCGCCATGAGCCGTGCCGTGAACTTCTCGTGGCTCGACCAGCCCGCCCAGGACGGTGCGCGACGCACCGAGTTCACGTGGACGGGCAGCATCGGCACCGGTGCCGCGATCGCCTCTGCGCTGCGCGGGTGGGAGCACCTCCGGTACGAGGTCACCGAGGAACCGACGACCGACTCGGACGGCGGGCGGTGGATGCACACGCCCGACCTCGGCGTGTTCTACGCGCAGACCGACGTCACGGGCAACATGGTCATCCCCGAGGACCGGGTGCGGTACGCGATGGAGGTCGCGGGCAGCAACGCCCTGGAACTCCACCGTGAGCTCCGGCTCGCGCTCGGGCAGGCGTGGGACGACGAACTCGAGCCGTTCCGTCACGCTGCGGAGGGCAACCCCGTGGTCTGGCTCCACCGCGTCGGCTGACGATCCCGGTTCCTCCGACCGACCGAGCGCCGTCCCGCTGCCGCGGGGCGGCGCTCTTCCGTGTCCGGGCGACGGGACTGGCGCTCGACTGCGCGGGTGCTTCCTGCGACCCCACGCGCTCAGCGACACTTCACGCGCCGGCCAGCGCGTGAACTGTCGCTCAGCGCGTGAAGTCGCGCGGCCGCCCGCCGCCCGGCCGCGCCGGCCGCGCCGCCCGGCGTCACCGCGCCCCGGGACGACCGGAGGCCCGCCCTGCGGACGCAGGACGGGCCTCCAGGACGGGCCTCCGGGAAGGGGCCGGACGGGTCAGACGCTGCGGAACGCGACCACCGCGTTGTGCCCGCCGAAGCCGAACGAGTTGCTCACCGCGAGCAGGTCGCCCGCCGGCAGCTCCCGCGGAGCGGTCGCGACGTCCATCACGATCTCCGGGTCCTGCTCGGTGAGGTTGATCGTCGGCGGCGCCACACGGTTGTGCAGCGCGAGGACGGTGAAGGCCGCCTCGATCGCACCGGCACCACCGAGGAGGTGACCGGTCGACGCCTTCGTGGCGGACACGACGACGTTGTCCAGGTGGTCACCGAAGACGCGACGCATCGCGTGGTACTCGGCGACGTCACCGACCGGGGTCGAGGTCGCGTGCGCGTTGACGTGCACGACGTCCTCGCGAGCGGCACCCGCGTGCTCGAGGGCGGTGATGACCGCTCGGGCGGCCGCGCTGCCCTCGGGGTCCGGAGCGGTGATGTGGAACGCGTCCGACGTGATGCCGGCGCCGGCGATCTCCGCGTAGATCTTCGCACCGCGGGCCTCGGCGTGCTCCTTGGTCTCGAGGATCAGCGCAGCAGCGCCGTCACCGAGCACGAAGCCGTCGCGCGTCACGTCGTACGGACGCGACGCGGTCTCGGGGGAGTCGTTGCGGCGGGAGAGCGCCTGCATCGCTGCGAACGCGGCGAGGGGCAGCGGGTGCAGCGCGGCCTCGGCGCCACCGGTGATGACGATGTCCGCGTCACCGTCGGCGACGTGGCGGTAGGCCTCGGCGAGGGACTCGGTCGAGGAGGCGCAGGCCGACAGGTAGGTGCGGGCGCCACCGCGGGCGCCGAACTCCATCTCGATGGCGGCGGCGGGGCCGTTCGCCATGAGCATCGGGACCGTCATCGGCATGACACGGCGGGGACCCTTCTCACGCAGGGTGTCCCAGGCGTCGAGCAGGGTGTTGACCCCACCGATCCCCGTGGCCCAGTCGACGATGAGTCGCTCGGGGACGACGGACTCGGCGTCGATGCCGGCGTCGGCCCAGGCTTCACGGGCGGCGACGAGCGACAGCTGCGACGACGGGTCGAGGCGCTTGGTCTCGGGACGGGTGAGCTGGTCGGTGAGGAAGCGGCGCCCCTGACCGGCGAACTCGACGGGGAGCTCGAGGTCGGCGTAGCGCTCGTCCTCGATGCGGGTGATGCCGGACTTGCCGGCGAGCAGGGCTTCCCACGTCTCCGGGGCGGTCGCGGCGAGGGGTGTGATCGCACCGATCCCGGTGACGACGACGGTCTTCTTGGTCATGAACGACGTGTGCTTTCGTGTGGACGAGCCGACTCACGGGCACGGAGTCGGTGGATGACGAGACGAGCGCCGCGGCCCGCGGCTTGTCCGCCGGGGCCGCGGCGCTCAGGAAGCTCGCGTCAGGCCTGCGCCTTGACGATGTAGTCGACGGCGTCGCCGACGGTCTTGAGGTTCTTGACCTCTTCGTCGGGGATCTTCACGTCGAACTTCTCCTCGGCGTTCACGACGATGGTCATCATCGAGATCGAGTCGATGTCGAGGTCGTCGGTGAACGACTTGTCGGCGGCGACGGTGTCGGTCGCGATGCCGGTCTCGTCGTTGATCAGCTCGGCCAGGCCGGCGAGGACTTCTTCGTTGGACAGGGCCATGGGGATTCTCCTTGAGGGGGTGTCGTTTGACCGTGGACCAGCCTAGGGCACGAGTGGTGCACGCGCCCGGAGGCGGGCCGGGACGGGGAGTCGGGGACGGGCGGGGGCTAGGGGAGGACGACCACCTGGGCACCGAACACGAGTCCGGCGCCGAACCCGATCTGCAGGGCGAGTCCGCCGGACAGTTCGGGCTGCTCCTCGAGCAGGCGGTGCGTGGCGAGCGGGATGCTCGCGGCCGAGGTGTTGCCGGTGGTCGTGATGTCGCGGGCGATCGCCACCGTGTCGGGCAGGCCGAGCTGCTTGGCGAACTCGTCGATGATCCGGATGTTCGCCTGGTGGGGGATGAACGCGGCGAGGTCGGACGGCTCGATGCCGGCGGCCTCGATCGCCTCGCGGGCGACCTTCACCATCTCCCAGACGGCCCAACGGAACACCGTCTGACCGGCCTGGCGCATGGTGGGCCGGGGAGCGCCGGCGGCCCACTCGTTGTAGGTCGCGGTCATGCCGATCGCGTCCCACTTCGAACCGTCCGAGCCCCAGATCGTCGGGGCGATGCCCGGGGTGTCGCTCGGGCCGACGACGGCCGCGCCGGCACCGTCGCCCAGCAGGAACGAGATCGAGCGGTCGGTCGGGTCGACGACGTCGCTGAGCTTCTCGGCGCCGACGACGAGCACGTGGTCGGCCAGCCCGGACTTGATGAACGAGTCGGCCTGTGCGATCCCGTAGGCGTACCCGGCGCACGCGGCGCTCACGTCGTAGGCGGCGGCAGGGGAAGCACCGATGCGCTCAGCGAGCAGTGCCGCCATCGACGGCGTCGCGACCGTGTGGGTCACGGTGCTGACGAGCACGACGCCGATCTGCGACGGCTCGATGCCGGCCTTCTCGATCGCCTCTCGCGCGGCGGCCTCGGCGAGGTCGACCGCCTCGACGTCGGCGCCGGCGCGCTTGCGGGTGATGATGCCGGTGCGCTGCCGGATCCACTCGTCGGACGAGTCGATCGGCCCGACCAGGTCGTCGTTCGGCACGACGTTCTCACCGCGGGCGGCGCCGAACGCCATGATGCGCGTGAACTCGTGGCCGCGTCGCTGCTGCAGCAGCGGCCGGGAGGCGCGGTTCGGCTCGGTGTCCCCGGTCGCGGTGGTCGAGGTGGGGGCGTCGGTCATGCGGTTGCGTCTGCTTCCTGGCCCGCGCTCTGCAGCAGGTCGATCGCTGCGGGCAGGTCGTCGGGGGTCTTGATCGCCACGGTCGGCGTCCCACGCAGGCCACGCTTCGCGAGGCCGACGAGGGCACCGGCCGGGGCCAGTTCGATGATGCCGGTGACACCCGCCGCGGAGAACGACTCCATCACGGCGTCCCAGCGCACGGGGTTCGCGATCTGCCGGACCATGAGGTCCACGAAGCGGCGGCCGTCGTCGACGCGGGAGCCGTCCGCGTTCGTCCAGATCGGCAGGGTCGGGTCGTGCACGGTCGCGGCGGCCGCGACGGGGGCGACACGGTCGACGGCCGGCGCCATGTACCGGGTGTGGAACGCGCCGGCGACGGCCAGTGGCACCACGCGGGCCTTCGCGGGCGGGTCGGCGGCGAGGTCCGCGATGGCGTCGGCAGCGCCGGCCACCACGGTCTGCCCGCCACCGTTGTGGTTGGCGGGGACGAGCCCGCGGGACGCGAGCGCCTCGGCCACGGCGTCGGCGTCCCCACCCAGGACCGCGGCCATCGACGTGGGTTCGAGGGCGGCGGCGTCGGCCATGGCACGGCCGCGCTCGGCGACCAGGGAGACGGCGTCGGTCGGCTCGAGGACCCCGGCGACCGCGGCGGCGGTGAACTCGCCGACCGAGTGTCCGGCCACGCCGCCCACGAGGTCGCGGCGACCGTCGGCCAGCAGCGCGTCTGCGGTGACGAGCCCGGCGGCGACGATGAGGGGCTGCGCGAGCGCGGTGTCCTTGATGGTGTCCGCGTCGGAGTTCGTGCCGTGCTCGGCGAGGTCGACGCCGATGGCCTCGGACCACGCACCGACGCGGTCACGGACGGAGGGCTCCTCGAGCCAGGGGGCGAGGAAGCCGGGGGTCTGGGAGCCCTGTCCGGGCGCGACGACGACGATCACCGGACAATCCTCCCGGCCGTGCCCCGCGGGGTCCGTGTGGACTTCTCACACGAATCCCCGCGAGACATTGGAGGAAGTCCAACAAATCCGCATCTCGTGGCGGTCCCGGCGGCGCCGGCGGTCCTGACGGTCAGCGGCGGTGCGGTGGGCGTCGCCGCCCCGAGGCGGACTCGGACATCGCTCCGAGGATGAGCGCGGACTGCACGATGAGTGCGTCCCGCGCGTGCGTGGCGTCCCAACCGATGATGTCCGCGACCCGGCGGAGCCGGTACCGCACCGTGTTGGGGTGCACGAACAGCTCGCGCGCCGTGGCCTCGAGCGACCGGCCCGTGTCCAGGTAGCACCACAGGGTCTGCAGGAGCTCGGTCGACTGGTCCTTCAGCGGCACGTAGATGCGCTGCACCAGGGCCGATCGGGCGAGCGGGTCGCCGGCGAGTGCGCGTTCGGGCAGCAGGTCGTCCGCCAGGGCAGGACGGGGAGCACCACGCCATGCACGGGCGACCGCGAAGCCCGCCAGCGCCGCCTTCGCGCTGGTCGAGGCGTCGACCACACCGGGGACCTCGTTGCCGAGGACCAGGTGGCCCTCCCCGAACGACGGTTCGAGGGCCTCGGCGATCGCGGTGAACGAGACCGGCTCCTCGCCCTCGGGCACGTCGTCGCGGGGCGTCGCGCGGCCGATCACGACGACGAGCCGGGAGCCCTGCACGCCGATGAGCACGTCGGCGTCCATGTGGCGGGCGGTGCGACGGATCTGGTCGACCTCGAGCTGCTTCGGTGCGTTGCCGACGAGCACCGCGACCTCGCCGTGTCCGTGCCAGCCGAGCGCGGCGATCCGCGACGGGAGCTCGTCGTCGTACTCGCCGGACAGGATGGAGTCGACCACGAGCGCCTCGAGACGCGCGTCCCAGAGCCCGCGGGCCTCCGCAGCCCGTGCGTACACGTCGGCGGCCGCGAAGGCGATGTCGCGCGAGTACTTGAGGATCGCCTCCTGCAGCATCTCGTCGTCCTTGGCACGTTCCTCCACCACGGTGACGACCACGCGGATGAGCTGCAGTGTCTGCTGCAGGCTCACCGAGCGGAGGAGCTCCCGGGGCGCCGAGCCGAAGACGTCGGCGGCGGCGATCCACGGCGTCGACGAGGTGCCCTCGAGCCAGCCGATGAACGAGGTGATGCCGGCCTGGGCCACGAGACCCACCGCGGAGCGTCGGCCGGGCGGCATCTCGCTGTACCAGGGCAGCGTGTCCTCGAGCCGCTTGATCGTGGCGGTCGAGAGTTCGCCCGACACCTGCCGGAGCCAGGAGAGCGCCCGTTCACGGTCGTTCTCCCGGCCCACGGCAGGATCGGTGCGGGTCGTCGTCACCGGCTGATCAGCTCTCGCCGCCAGCGCTGCCGGTGGTGCCGGCGGTCACGTCGTGCAGGCGGTACTTGTCGATCGCCTGCTGGACGAGGGCGTGGTCGACCTTGCCCTGGCGTGCGAGCTGCTGCAGCGTCCGCACGACGACCGAGGGGCCGTCGATGTGGAAGAAGCGGCGCGCCGCCGGGCGGGTGTCCGAGAACCCGAAGCCGTCAGCGCCGAGCGTGGCGTAGTCGGTCGGGACGAACGGGCGGATCTGCTCCTGGACCTGGTGCATGAAGTCGCTCACCGCGATGACCGGGCCCTCGGTGCCGAGCAGGCGCTCGGTCACGTACGGGGTGCGCGGCTGCTCGTTCGGGTTGAGGAACGCGTGCTGTTCCGCGTCGAGACCGTCGCGGTAGAGCTCACCCCAGCTCGTGACGCTCCACACGTCGGCGGACACGCCCCAGTCCTCGGCGAGGAGCTGCTGCGCCTCGAGGATCCACGGGACGGCGACACCCGAGGCGAGCAGCTGGGCCTTGGGGCCGTCGTGCTCGCTCGACTTGAGCAGGTACATGCCCTTGACGATCCCGTCGACGTCGACGCCCTCGGGCTCCGCCGGCTGCACGATCGGCTCGTTGTAGACCGTCAGGTAGTACATGACGTTCGGGTCGGCGTGCTTCGGCGAGCCGTCCTCGTTCGTGCCGTACATCCGCTCGAGGCCGGAACGCACGATGTGCCCGATCTCGTAGCCGTACGCGGGGTCGTAGGACACGACCGCCGGGTTGGTCGCCGCCAGGAGGAGCGAGTGGCCGTCGGCGTGCTGCAGGCCCTCACCGGTCAGGGTGGTGCGGCCCGCGGTGGCACCGATCATGAAGCCGCGCGCCATCTGGTCGCCGGCCGCCCAGATGGCGTCGCCGGTGCGCTGGAACCCGAACTGCGAGTAGAAGACGTAGACCGGGATGAGCGGTTCGCCCTGCGTCGAGTACGAGGTGCCGACGGCGGTGAACGCCGCGAGGGCGCCGGCTTCGTTGATGCCGACGTGGATGATCTGGCCCGCCGGGCTCTCCTTGTAGGCCAGGAGCAGCTCGCGGTCGACCGACGTGTAGTGCTGGCCGTTCGGGTTGTAGATCTTCGCGGTCGGGAAGTACGCGTCCATGCCGAACGTGCGTGCCTCGTCCGGGATGATCGGGACCACGCGGTCACCGAAGTCCGGGGAGCGGAGCAGGTCCTTGAGCAGGCGGGCGAAGGCCATCGTCGTGGCGATCTCCTGCTTGCCCGAGCCCTTCTTGACGACGGCGTACTTGCTGTCGTCGGGCAGGGTGAACTGCGTGTACTTCGTCCGACGCTCCGGCACGTAGCCGCCGAGCTCGCGGCGACGCTCGTGCATGTACTGGATCGCCTCGTCGTCGGCGCCCGGGTGGTAGTACGGCGGCGTGTAGGGGTTCTCCTCGAGCTGCGCGTCGGAGATCGGGATGCGCATCTCGTCGCGGAACTGCTTGAGGTTGTCGAGCGTGAGCTTCTTCATCTGGTGGGTCGCGTTGCGGCCCTCGAAGCTCGGGCCGAGGCCGTAGCCCTTGACCGTCTTCGCCAGGATGACGGTCGGCTGGCCCTTGTGCTCGGTCGCGGCCTTGAACGCGGCGTAGACCTTGCGGTAGTCGTGGCCACCGCGCTTGAGGTTCCAGATCTGGTCGTCGGTGTAGTCCTTGACGAGCTCGAGCGCCTTCGGGTCGCGCCCGAAGAAGTTCTCGCGCACGTAGGCACCGTTCTCGGCCTTGTACGTCTGGTAGTCGCCGTCCGGCGTCTGGTTCATCAGGTTGAGGAGCGCGCCCTCGGTGTCGCGGGCGAGCAGGTCGTCCCACTCGCGGCCCCAGACGACCTTGATGACGTTCCAGCCCGCACCGCGGAAGAACGCCTCGAGCTCCTGGATGATCTTGCCGTTGCCGCGGACCGGACCGTCGAGACGCTGCAGGTTGCAGTTGATCACGAAGTTCAGGTTGTCCAGGCCGTCGTTGGCCGCGACCTGGAGCTGCCCGCGCGACTCGACCTCGTCCATCTCGCCGTCGCCGAGGAACGCCCAGACCTGCTGCTCCGAGGCGTCCTTGATGCCGCGGTTTGACAGGTACTTCGCCTGCTGCGCCTGGTAGATCGCGTTGATCGGACCGATGCCCATCGACACGGTCGGGAACTGCCAGAAGTGCGGCATGAGTCGCGGGTGCGGGTACGACGACAGGCCGCCGCCAGCGTGGGACTTCTCCTGGCGGAAGCCGTCGAGCTGGTCCTCGCCCAGGCGCCCCTCGAGGTAGGCGCGGGCGTACATGCCGGGGGAGGCGTGGCCCTGGAAGAAGACCTGGTCGCCGCCCGATGCATGGTCCTGCGCGCGGAAGAAGTGGTTGTAGCCGACCTCGTACAGGGCGGCGCTCGACGCGTAGGTCGAGATGTGGCCACCGACCGCGATGCCGGGGCGCTGGGCGCGGTGCACCGTGATCGCCGCGTTCCAGCGGATCCACCGGCGGTACCGGCGCTCGAGTTCCTCGTCACCCGGGAACTCCGGCTCGTTCTCCGGCGCGATGGTGTTCACGTAGTCCGTCGTCGGGACCATCGGCACACCGAGGTGCAGTTCCTTGGACCGCTTGAGCAGGCTCAGCATGATCTCGCGGCCACGCTGGTGGCCGTGGGTCTGCACCAGCCCGTCGAGGGACTCACGCCACTCGGCGGTCTCCTCCGGGTCCTGGTCGATGCTGCCGTGGCTGTACGGGTCCTGGTCGTTCACCGTCACCCTTGACCTCGTTCGTTCTCGTGGTGGTGGACATGGCGGGATCCGCGGCGGTCGGGTCGCGACCGGAGGGAAACCCACCCCACTCTAGGCCCCACGACCGACGCGGACGCTGATGGTGACGCGCACGTGGACGGGTGGTTGCATTCGGGTGCGGTCGGCGTACCATTGCCGATCGTGCGCACGCGACCCGCGTGTGCGCGGAGACACGGGCACACCCCACGCCCGGGGAAGAAGCACACGCACCGATGGCACTGGAGATCGGCTCACTCGCGCCGGACTTCGAGCTCCCGAACCAGTTCGGCGAGCACGTCCGCCTCAGCGACTTCCGCGGCATCCGCCCCGTCGCCCTCGTCTTCTTCCCGCTGGCGTTCTCGTCGACCTGCACGGACGAGCTCTGTGCCCTGCAGGACAACATCGCGATGTTCCAGGACCAGCGCGTCGAGCTGATCGGGATCTCGGTCGACTCGAAGGCGACGCTCCGGTCCTTCGCCCAGACCCACGGGTACGACTTCGAACTCCTCGCGGACTTCTGGCCGCACGGCGCGGTGTCGAAGGAGTACGGCGTGTTCCTCGAGAAGAAGGGCTTCGCCACGCGGGCGACCTTCGTCATCGACGTGCAGGGTCGCATCAAGGCGTCGATCATCACCGAGCCCGGCCTGCAGCGCGACGTGTCGGAGTACCGCGCGGCGCTCGACCGGCTCGCCGCCTGCACCGCACCAGTCCCGGTCGGCTGACGCTCCGAATCCTCTCCGGCTGCGGACGTCGTCCGCTCGGACTGGAGGCCCGGTGCAGGTGGTCGACGTCGGCGGACGTGGGCGCGTGGTCGCGCCCGACGGGTACGCGCCCCACCCGGTGACGGATGACCCCCGGCGGTGGCACCTGCACCGCCGGGTCGTCACGACGTCGGTCGGCCCCGTCGTCGTCCACCACCGGCCGGGCTCGGACCCGCTCCTCCTGCTGCACGGTGTCGCCGGCTCGTGGACCACGTGGACCCCGTTCCTGACCGCTGCGGAGGGGATCGGGGACCGCGGGCTCGTGCTCGTCGACCTCCCTGACTGGGGCTCGTCGCCGGCCCCCGTCGTCCCGCTTGACACCGACGGGTCAGGGACGGTTCTCACCGAGGTGCTCGACGCCCTCGGAGTCGGCGAGGTCGACGTCGTCGGGCACTCGATGGGCGCCTTCGTGGCGATGCACCTCGCGGTCGTCGCCCCCGACCGGGTGCGGTCGGTGGCCCTGGTGTCCGGAACGACCGTCGCGACCGTCCGCGCAGCGCGGCACCCCGTCCGCGCGGTCCGGACCCTGCCGGCGTTCACGCTCCTGCGTGCCGGGATACGGGTCACCGGGTCCATGGCGTCGCCGCTGCTGCGCGCGGCCGCCCGACTCGGCCTGCTCCCGGTGCTCGCCTCGCCCGTGTTCAGCCACGTGCGTCGGCTCGACCCGAGCGTCCTCCGTGCGTTCGTCGACGAGTTCCGGCCCCGCGGCTTCCTCGGTGCGGCGCGGGCGGCCGCCGCGTACGACACCGAGGGGTGGCGCGCCGTCACCTGCCCCGTGACGGCGGTCGCCGGGGCGGATGACGTGTTCGCGCGACGTTCGGACCTCGCGGCCCTGCGGCAGCTCGTCCCGTGGGCACGCACCGTCCTGCTCGACGACTGCGGGCACTTCGCGCACGTCGAGCACCCGGCCGCGGTGGCCCGGACGCTCGGCCTCGTCGCGGCCTGACACGGTTCAGTACTGCGACGGCCAGTCGAACGGCTCCGGGCGGTGGGGAAGCTCGCCGACCGACACCACCTGCAGGACCACTTCACGCCGGTCCGAGAGGGCGATCGTCCGCGGGTTCCCGATCCGCCGCTGGCCGTCGACCCACACGAACAGCTCGCCGTGGAGCCCGCCGACATGCGACGGACCGAGCGAGACGCCCCACTCGTCGAAGAACTGCCCGAGCGTGAAGGTCTCGTCCGTCGGGGACTCGACGTGCACGATCCCGGATTCGTCGTGCGTGTGCAGCTCGGCGGCGAACCGACCGCGGTCGCTGTGCCCGACGTCGGCGGGGACGGTCACGTCGCGATCGCCGTCGAGGACGGTCAGGTGGGTGTGCACGTGCTCCGCCAGCGGCTCACCCCACACGTTCCGCAGTCCCGCGGCATCGGCGCGCGTGGCCAGGTCGGTCGGGGCCGGCCACGGCGGAGCCGACTCCGATGCGTCGCCAACGGGTGCCGAGCAGGCCGCCAGCAGCACGGTCGCCGTGACCACCGCGACCGTGGCGCCGCCTGCTCGACGGATCACCACTTGTCGTGCACGGCGGCGCGGAACCACTCGTCGTACAGCTCGCGCACGGTCTCGTCGAGGCCGGGCACCTCGGGCAGTGACGCCGCCTGCGCGTTGGACCGGGCCTGCTCGGGGGTGCGTGCACCCGGGATCGCCGCGGTCACGCCGTCCTGGGCGATCACCCACGCCAGGGCCGCCTGCGGGACCGACACACCCTCGGGGAGCGACGCCGCGAACGCCCGGGCGGCCGCGACACCGTCCTCGAAGTCGACCCCGCTGAACGTCTCACCCTGGTCGAACGCCTCCCCGTGGCGGTTGTAGTTGCGGTGGTCCTGCTCCGGGAACGTGGTCTCCGACGTGTACTTGCCGGACAGCAGCCCCGAGGCCAACGGGACCCGCGCAAGGATGCCGACCCGCGCCTCCAGGGCGGCCGGCAGGACCCGGTCCAGCGGCTTCAGCCGGAACGCGTTGAGGATGATCTGGACCGTCGCGACACCGGGGCGGGCGATCGCGGTGAGCGCCTGGTCGGCGGTCTCGACGCTGACCCCGTAGGCCGCGATCGATCCGTCGGCGACGAGTGCGTCGAGCGCGTCGTGGACGGCGTCGTCCTCGAACACCGCCGTCGGGGGGCAGTGCAGCTGGACCAGGTCGAGCGTGTCCTGGCGCAGGTTCCGGCGCGAGCGGTCGACCCACTCGCGGAAGTTCGCGGCGACGTAGTTCGACGGTACCTGCTCGACACGGCGCCCCATCTTCGTGGCGATCGTCAGCGGGACGTCGGGATTGGCCGCCCGCCACGAGCCGATGAGCTGCTCGCTCCGGCCGTCGCCGTAGACGTCGGCGGTGTCGAAGAGGGTGACGCCGGCCTGGACTGAGGCGTCCATCACGGCGTTCGCGTCCTGCTCGGACACGGGACCCCAGTCCCCGCCGAACTGCCAGGTGCCGAGGCCGACGGGGGACACTTCGCGGCCGGTACGGCCCAGGGTGCGACTCTGCATGCCGCCGAGCGTAGTCAGCGGTCCGCTGCGCGGTCGGCAGGAGGTCCGCGGAACGCTGCACAACGCGCGCTCGGTTCCCGACGCACCGGGTGGGTCGGGCATGATCGACGGGTGTCCTCCCCGAACGTCACCGCCGCGTACCGCGCCGCCCGTGATCAGCTCCTCGCCGCCGACTCCGCCGAAGCGGCCCGCGCGGGGTTCCGGTGGCCGGAACTCGGTGACGAGTTCAACTGGGCCCACGACTGGTTCGACGTGGTGGCCGCGGGCAACGACCGCACCGCCCTCTGGATCGTGGACGCCGAGGGTGGCGACCGCCGCTTCTCCTACGCCGAGATGGTGGCACGGTCCGACCGGCTCGCGGTCCGTCTGCACGAGCACGGCGTCCGGAAGGGCGACCACGTGCTCGTCATGCTCGGCAACCAGCTGGAGCTGTGGGAGACCATGCTCGCCGTGATGAAGCTCGGCGCGGTCATCCTGCCCACCTCGACGATGCTCGACACCAACGACCTGCAGGACCGCATCGACCGCGGACACGTCGCCCACGTCGTCACGAACCACGGGGAGACCCCCAAGTACGACGACGTCCGCGGCGGCTTCTCCCGCATCTCGGTCGGCGGCGAGGCCCAGGGGTGGACGTCGTACCCCACGGACCTCGGCGAGCCCGCGCCGGAGGGTGCGACACGTCCGGTCGTCCGCACCCGCACCACCGACCCCTGCCTGGTGTACTTCACCTCCGGCACGACGTCGAAGCCCAAGATGGTCGTGCACACGCAGACCTCGTACCCCGTCGGACACCTGAGCACGATGCACTGGATCGGCGTCCGGCCCGGTGACGTCCACCTCGCGATCAGCTCCCCGGGCTGGGGCAAGCACGCGTGGAGCTGCTTCTTCGCCCCGTGGATCGCGGAGGCTACGGTCTTCGTCCACGACACCCCCCGCTTCGACCCCGGTGCCCTGCTGGCCCAGCTCGAGGCCGCCGAGATCAGCACCTTCTGCGCCCCGCCCACCGCCTGGCGCATGATGCTGCAGCACGACCTCGGTCCGCGGCCCCGCGCGCTGCGCGAGGTCGTCTCCGCCGGCGAGCCGCTCAACCCCGAGGTCATCGAACGGGTCCAGGCGGCCTGGGGGCTGACGATCCGTGACGGCTACGGCCAGACCGAGACCACCGCGATCATCGGCAACCCGCCCGGCGCGCCGGTGACGCCGGGCGCGATGGGCCGTCCCCTCCCCGGCGTCGACGTCACCCTGCTCGACCCACTGACCGGGCAGGCCGGCGACGAGGGCGAGGTCTGCCTCGACCTCGCCGAGCGACCCGTGAACCTGATGGCCGGCTACCTCGGTGACCCCGAGCGCACCGCCGCCTCCATGCGTGACGGCTTCTTCCACACCGGCGACATCGCCACGCGCGACGCCGACGGGCAGCTCACCTTCATCGGACGGACCGACGACGTGTTCAAGTCCTCCGACTACAAGGTGTCCCCGTTCGAGGTCGAGAGCGCCCTGCTGCAGCACGCCGCGGTCGCCGAGAGCGCGGTCGTGCCGGCTCCCGACGACGCCCGCCTCAACGTCGTCAAGGCCTACGTGGCGCTCGCCGCAGGGTGGGAGCCGACGGCGGAGACCGCGGCCGCGGTGCTCGCGCACGCCCGCACCGCGCTGCCGGCCTACGCCCGTGTGCGCCGGGTCGAGTTCGCCGAGTTGCCGAAGACGATCTCGGGGAAGATCCGCCGGGTGGAGCTCCGCGAGCGTGAGGAGCGTGCCGCAGCCGCCGGGACGCGAGCCGAGGGCGAATGGCGGGACGAGCAGTTCCCGGAGCTGCGGTCGATCAACCCGCGACGCTGACGCGCACGGCGCTGATCCGCCCGTCGCGGGTCCGCGCCGTGGTCGCCGGGTCGTAGCTGTCCGCCGTGGCCAGGTAGAGCGTCCGCCCGTCGGGTCCGCCCAGCGCGCAGTCGACCGCGCACCGGCCCGGGGCGTCGATGCGGTCGGTGACCTCGCCGCCCTCGACGACGCGCAGGAACTCGCCGGTGTCGACCGAGCAGACCCAGATCGCGCCCTCGGTGTCGACCGTGCTGCCGTCGGGCGTCACACCATCGGGCAGGGCGGCCCACTCGCGCCGCCCGGTCAGCGAACCGTCCGACTCGATGTCGAACGCGGTGAGGCGTCCGCCCCAGGTCTCGCTGACGACCAGGGTGCGGGTACCCGGCAGCACGTTCGCGCTGTTCGGGAACACCAGTCCGTCGGCGGCCAGTCGAGCCGAGCCGTCGGTCTCCACCACGTACAGCGGGCCGGGCCGGAGCTGCTCGCCGCCGTAGAGGTCGTAGCCGAACGCGCCCACGTAGGTGCGGCCGGTGGCCGGGTCGACGACGAGGTCGTTGATGAGCGACGACTCGACCGTGGACAGGTCGGCGAACACCTCGTCCGTCCCGTCCGGGCGCACCGCGACGAGTGTGCGGGACTCCATCGCACTGATCACCAGGCGACCGTCCGGCAACCAGCCGAGGCCCGAGGACTGCCCCGGGACCGTCGCCTCGAGCCGGGGCGCTCCGCCCGCGGACGGGTCGATCGAGAACACCTCGCCCGTGTGCATGTCCGAGTACCAGAGGCGTCCGTCGTGCCAGCGGTTCCCCTCGGGGAAGCGGATGTCGGTGACGACGTCGGTCGCGGAGTCCAGGGTGGTGTGCACGATCCCAGCTTGCCAGGGGCCGGATGCGCGTTCGGTAGGATCGTCCGCGAGGGCCTTTAGCTCAGCTGGTAGAGCGCCACGTTTACACCGTGGATGTCGTCGGTTCGATCCCGGCAGGGCCCACCCGCACGCGCAACTCCGGGCCCCGCCGCGTCGTCCTACCGGTTCGGCCGTCCGGCCCGTCGTTCGTCCGGGGTACGAGGGACCGGCGCAGAGCAGTGTGGGCGAAACCAGCCGCCACACCCGCGCCGCTGTCCGCCGCGGTCGGAACGGACGACCTCGGCGAGGCGCGCGTGGCGTCGGCTCAGCCTGTGAAGGGCTCCGCCCGGGTGATGCGGACCGACACGTCGCGGCCGGACGGGGCCCGGTACCGCACGGTCTCCCCGACCACGGCACCGGTGAGTGCCCGTCCGAGGGGCGATGCGGGGGAGTACACGTCGACACCGATGGTCGGCTCGGTACCGATGAGGTCTCGGGAGCCGAGCAGGAACGTCGTCGCGTGGGTGTCGTCAGCGAACACGACCGTGACGAGCATCCCGGGTTCCACGACGCCGTCGTCGGGTTTCTCGGATGCGTCTGCGCGTCGCAACGTCTCGCGGAGCATGCGCACACGGTCGAGCGTCTCCGCGTCCGGCGACGGTTCGGCTGCGAGGGTCGCGAGCTCCTCCGTCATCCGGGCCAACACGCTCGGGGGAACCCAGGTCGTCTCTGTCGTGCTCATGGTCACTCCTCGTCCTTCGAGGCGGCGGGTGTTCCCGTCGCGGTGAACCTCCCACCATAGCCACCCCTGAGGAGACCCACAGGATCCACCGCATCTGCTCCTCCGCTCCGCAGTATCGCGAGGCGGTGGGGTATATCATCCGGATATGGCTCGCTTCGACTCGACAGACGCGCCTCGGCTCGTGTCCGAGGCGCGGCGTGACGCTGGCCTGACCCAGAGCGAACTCGCGCAGCGGTCGGGCGTGTCCCAGCCCAACCTCTCTGCCATCGAGGCCGGACGTCGGGCGGTCGCGCCCGACCTGCTCGAACGCATCCTGCGTGCGGCCGACTACCGGCCCGGACTGGCCATGCGCCTGCACCAGGCAGATATCGAGGAGGCTGCCCGACGCGTGGGCGTCCGCGCCATGCGGGTCTTCGGCTCGGTCGCGCGCGGCCGCGACCACTTCACCAGTGACATCGACCTGGTGGTGGACCTCGAACCGGGCGCCGACCTGCTCCGCGCGATGGCGCTCCCCGTGGACGTGGAAGCGATCACCGGTTTCCCGGCCGAGATGTACCTCGAACGGTCCCTGGCGGGGTCGGCGGAGGGGGCACAGCTGCTCGACGGCGCGGTCGCGCTGTGAACTGGGACCTCCCGCGTCGATCCGGCATTCCGAGTTCCGACGGCGGCGCCGAGACTGAGGACCGCTCCCACCTGTCCTCGACCTCGTACGACCGCCGCAACCTCCTCTCCGAACTCGAGGAGGTCGACGCGCGGATCGAGTACGTGCGCGCTACCGACCCGTCCGGGTTCCGGGACTTCACGGTGGCGTACGACGTCGCCAGCATGGCGGTCATCCGGGTGCGGGCCATCCTCGAGGTCGAGGAGTTCGCATACGTGGCCGCTGCCGTGGACGAAGCCGATGTCAAGGGCCTCACCGCCGTGCGGAACTTCGTCGCCCACGGCGGCTACGTCCACGCCAACGCTGACATGCTCTGGTCCGCGGTGACGGAGTACCTCCCGCGGGTCGTCGAAGCGCTCCGGCGAGCAGTGGCGCGTTCCGACGGCGAGTGACCACGGGCGACGGGGGGCGACGATGCGACACAGACGCTGCGGGGCGGTCCTCGCGCTCGCCGTCGCGGTCCTGCCGCTGTCCGCCTGCGCCGCGTTCCCGGAGCCCCCGGCGAGCGTCGGCCAGGGCTACCCCTCCGACGGTGTCCCCTCGGCGGTCAGGTGGCCGTCCGACTGGCTCGCGGGACTGTCCGGTGAGTCGGACGCCGTGGCCGGCCCGGTCGTCGGCCTGCGACTGGAGCGTCTCGACGACCAGTGGGTCTGGCGGATCCGCAGCGTCGATCGGTTCCACGACGACCTCTTCGGCGAGCGCCGGGACGATCCGACCCGGGGACGGGAGGCGCTGCTCGACGCCAGCGATCTCGAACCGGTCCGGGAACGCACCGTGACCCTGACCGCGGCCGAGGCGGCCGGATCCGACGTGAGCGCGTACGACGCGGCGCAGCGGTCGGGGGAGGCCTGGCCCGGTCCACGGCTCGTCGAGCTCGAGCTGCGGACCGAGGACCGCGCGCCGGTGTGGCAGATCACGACCTACGACACCGACAGCGGCGCGCTGTCGACCACGACCCTGCGCGACGACCTCCCGAACTGACGACGACAGGTCAGGAGCGGGCTCGGCCGACGGACCGGAGCAGCGTCGCCGCGGCCTCGGTGAGCTCGCGGTTCGACGCGGCCGGGGAGCCGTCCTCGAGCACGGTCGTGTCCTCGAGTCCGGTCCGGATGGCGTGCCCCCGGCCCACGGCTCGTCGCGCCACGTGCCACGAGGCCCGTCCGACACCGTGGTGCAGCTGTGGCAGTCTCACGCCGGCGGCGGCCACCATGTCCTCCATCAGCGCGTCGAGCGCGAGGGCGTCGTCGGTGTCCTCCTCGAGCGGTTCGACCACGAGCCGCTCAAACCGCCACCAGTCGCCCCGGCGCAGGAACCGCTCGACGTCCCCGGTCCCGAGCACGCACGCCTCGATGCCCACACCGCGGGCGGCGAGCACGGCGCTCACCTCGTCGATGCCGTCCTCGCCCTGGTTCGCGGCCACCAGGTCCGGCAGCTCCGTCCACGACTCCACCAACCGCAACCGTTCGGCGGGGTCCGGCACGATCTCGGCGAAGGTCGTCACGTTGACTGGGATCCCCGGGCACGAGGCGCGGACGGCGCGGAGCATCCGCCCGACGGGCCCCGCCTCGAGGGACTCGACGCCGTCGTCGTCGAAGGCGTGCAGGTGCAGGAGGGTCGCTCCCGCGTCGACGCAGGCACGCGCGTCCGCGGCGATCTCGTCAGCGGTGCGCGGCATCGCGGGGTGGGTCACGGCCCCGTTGAGGGCGACCTGCAGCTCGATCACCCGGCGCACGCTACTCGCGTGCCCCGTCGGCGGACGGGAGGCTCGGTGCCGGTCCGTCGCGCGCCTCCCGTCCGCCGTTCGGAGGAGTCGTCAGTGCTGGCGGATTGCGCGCCGACCGCTGACCTCGTCTGCACCGGGCGACCGGGGGACCGGCCATCGCGGTACCCAGCAGCGCACGGCGTCCCGGTACCGGCGGAAGTCGTCGCCGAACCGCCGCTCCAGGTCGGCCTCCTCGAGCGGACGCACGATGCAGTTCCACACCACGGACCCGACCACGGCGTAGATGACGACCATCCACGACGACGCCACCAGGCCGACCGCGACGCCCTGGGTGATCCCGGCGAGCGCCATCGGGTTCCGCACCGCCCGGTACGGGCCGGCGACCACGAGCCGGTTCGCCTGGTCGGAGGGCAGCGGCGTGCCCGCGCCGAGCGTCGACATCACGGCGGCCGAGGCGATGCCGAGCGCGCTCGCGCCGACCAGCACGGCGACGCCCACGGCGGCGGCGGTCGTCGTTACTGCGTCGGGCAGCGGCGGGTGCAGCCCCCACCGGTGTTCCAGGAACACGATCACGGTCGGCAGCACGCCGAGGAACAGACCCCAGAACACGACGATCTGCACGACGGTGCGCAGCACGTTGCCCGCCACGGTCCGCGCAGCGTCGGCGGTCCGGAACCGGAGGGGCCCGGAGGTCACCCACTCGACCGGCAGCCGACCGAGTCGCACCAGGCAGAGTGCCAGCACGGAGCCGACGGTCGCGGCGACCATGACGAGCACACCGATGCCAGCCTCGCCCGTCACCGTCGCCCACACCGCGAGTGCGGCGGCGACCAGCGTCGTCCAGGCGGTGGCGACCGTCGCGGCGGCACGGAGGCCGGCGGCGGCGAGTGCTGACCCGACGACGAACAGCGGGACGTCGAGGAGCGCGACCGGCAGCGGGTCGAGTGAACCGAGCGTCGCCTGTCGGACGGCGGGCACGGTCGCGACGAGCAGCCACCAGGCCGCGCCACCCGCGGCCTGCACGGCGAAGTAGCGCCGACCCCAGGACATGTCGGAACGGTACCGCACGACGGACGGGAGGCACGGGGCGGCGCCGCCCCGTGCCTCCCGACTGTGATGCGGTGATCAGCGTCCGGTGAAGGTCTCGGTGATGGTCGTGGTGGGGCTGCCGAAGTGTATGCCGAGCGTGAGGGACTCGCCGGCGGTGTGTGCTGCGGGAACGGTGAGGGTGAAGCCGGTGCCGTCGTCGTGGAGGTCGCGGTTGGTGTTGCTCTGGAACGCGACGAGGGTGCCGGAAGCGTCGGTTGCCCAGACGTTGTGACCAGCGGGTGCCGTACCCGCGATCGTGAGGGCCTGACCGGCGCGGTACACCTTCTCCGACGTCACGCGGAACGCGGAGGGGTCCGAGGGGTCCGAGGGGCCGGTCGGCGCCCCGGCGCTGAAGATCTCGGTGATGGTCGTGGTGGGGCTGCCGAAGTGGATGCCGAGCGTGAGGGACTCGCCGGCGGTGTGTGCTGCGGGAACGGTGAGGGTGAAGCCGGTGCCGTCGTCGTGGAGGTCGCGGTTGGTGGTGCTCTGGAACGCGACGAGGGTGCCGGAAGCGTCGGTTGCCCAGATGTTGTGACCAGCGGGTGCCGTACCCGCGATCGTGAGGGCCTGACCGGCGCGGTACACCTTCTCCGACGTCACGGCGAAGGACGTCGCGGTCGTCGAGGTCGACCGAGACTCGGGCGAAGGGCTGGTGGCGGCGGTGCTCGCCACAGCGGGGCCGACCGTGAGGGCGGCGCCGAGCATCGTGGCGGCCAACGCACGGAGGAGGGTCCGATTGATGGGCATGTCGACCTTTCCGCAGCGCGACGGTCGCGCTGACGTGTGACATTGCACCGCATGACCTCTGAGAGCATCGACCTTGCGATGGTCACGGACGGGAGGCACGGGGCGGCGCCGCCCCGTGCCTCCCGTCCGTCGGTCAGCCCGTCAGGGCGTGACCATGCCCCCGTTGACGTTGAGGGTCTCGCCCGCGACGTAGCTCGACTCCTGCGACGCGAGGAACACGTAGGCGGGAGCGAGTTCGGCGGGCTGCGCCGCTCGGCCCATCGGCGATTCGCTCGAGCCGAACTCGGGGAGCGTCTCGGGGTCCACGCCGCCGCTCGGCTGCAGGACGGTCCAGGTGGGCCCGGGGGCGACGACGTTGACGCGGATGCCCCGCTCGACGAGCAGCTGCGCGAGGCCCTTCGACAGGTTGTTGATCGCACCCTTCGAGGCCGCGTAGTCGAGGCGGTCGGGCGCCGGCTGGTACGCCTCCATCGACGCGGTGGTCGTGATGGTGGCGCCCGGCTGCAGGTGCGGGAGCGCTGCCTTCACCAGACGGAACAGGCCGAAGACGTTGACGTCGAAGGTCGCCTCGAACTGCTCGTCGGTGATGTCGAGCACGTCGGGCTGCCAGCGCTGCTTGCCGGCGACGCTGACGAGCGCGTCGAGCCCGCCGAGTCCCTCGACGGCTCGCGCCACGAGTTCGCCCGCGTAGGCGCGGTCGCGCAGGTCGCCCGGAACCGTGACCGCGGTGCGGCCGGCCGCGCGGACCTGTTCGACGACGTGGTCGGCGTCGGACTGTTCCTCGGGCAGGTAGGCGAGCGCCACGTCCGCGCCCTCACGGGCGAAGGCGATCGCGACGGCCGCTCCGATCCCGGAGTCCGCGCCCGTGATCAGGGCCTTCCGGCCGGCCAGGCGGCCGGTCCCGCGGTAGCTGGACTCGCCGAGGTCCGGGACGGGCCGCATCGCCGACTGGAGGCCCGGTTCGGCCTGCGTCTGCGGCTCCGGCTGGACGTCGGGGTAGCGGGTGCGCGGGTCGCCGTGCTCGTACTGGTCGATGGGGCCGGTCACCGGGCCACCTCCAACTCGACCTTCACCCAGCCGGGTTCGCGACGGTCGAACGCCTCGTACGCGGCGATCGCGTCCCGGATCGGCTCGTGTTCGGTGATGAGGGCGGTGGGATCGAACTGCCCGGCGGCGACCATGTCGATGAGCGGCGGCGTGACCGAGTGGTGGTCGCAGTTGCCCATCCGGACCGTGAGGTTCTTGTTCATCGCTTCGCCGATCGGGTACTGCTGGGCAGTCGGGCCGTAGACGCCGATGATGCCGATCCGTCCGTACTTCGCGACCGAGGCGACCGCCCACTTCGCGACCTGGGAGGGACCGTCGCCGGGCTTCCACTGCTGCTGCTCGCCGAACCCATCGGGCGAGCCGTCGGGCGCGACCCGGGCGACCTCGGCGTCGAATGCTCCGGCTTGCTCGGCGTCCACCGCTGCCGGGCCCTGCTTCGGGCGCTCCGCATCCACCCCGACCGCGTCGATCACACAGTCGGCTCCGATGCCGTTCGTCAGGTCCATGATCGCCTGCACCGGGTCCTCGCGGTTGTAGTCGACGACCTCGCAGTGCTGCGCGAGCGCTGCGGCGAGCCTGGTCTCCTCGCCGTCGACCACGATGACGCGGCCGGCGCCCTGCTTGTACGCCGAGGCCGCGGCGAACTGGCCGACGATGCCGGCGCCGAACACGACGACGACGTCGCCGCGGGTGACCCCGGCGAGTTCGGCGCCGAACCAGCCGGTCGGGAAGATGTCCGAGAGCAGGATCGCCTGCTCGTCGCTGACGTTGTCGGGCAGCGGATGCATGGTGTTGCGGGCCCAGGGCACGCGGACGTACTCGGCCTGCATCCCGTCGACCGGTCCGGTCGACTCGGGGCCGCCGAAGAAACAGGTCCCCGCCTGCGGACCGTTCGGGTTCGCGACGTCACACTGGGCGGTCTTGCCCATCCGGCAGTACCGGCAGGCGCCGCACGACACGGTCGAGTTGACGACGACGCGGTCGCCGGGGCTGAACCCACGGACCGCATCACCGACCTCGGTGACGACGCCCACGGCTTCGTGGCCGAGGATCGTCCCCTCCTCCATCGGGGCCATGGTGCCCCGGACGAAGTGCAGGTCGGTCCCGCAGATCGCACTGCGGGTGATCCGGACGATCGCGTCCTCGGGGTGCTGGATGGTCGGTTCGGGGACGTCGTCGACTCGGATGTCGCCGATGCCGTGCCACACGACTGCGCGCATGAGGGTGCCTTCCTGTTCGTCGGGTCGGGTCGCGGACCAGCCAACGCGGGAGCCACTGGGTGTCGCCGGAGCTCCGTCCGCGGTGCGCACCGTCGGGGTGCTCCCAGGCGGGGTGCGTTCGGTGGGGGCATGAGCGATGACGAGCAGCAGACGCGAGACGACTTCCGGGACGCCGTGAACATGACGGCGTCGCAACTCCGGCACTGGCTGGACTCGGACGAGTCGAAGTCGGTCGGTCAGAAGCCCTCCGGCGGTGGGGAGTCGACGGGGCACGAGAGCGGGCGGCACATCGTGCGGATCCTCGAGAAGAAGCAGGCGGACTACACCGACGACGACTACGCGCACATGCGGAAGGTCGTCGGGTACGTGGCGCGGCACGCGAAGCAGCGGCCGGAGGGCGACGTGCACGACACGCCGTGGCGGTACTCGCTGATGAACTGGGGACACGACCCCGAGAAGTGAGTGGGCGTCCGCGCCGACGCTCGTCTCCGGGAAGTCGACGTCGGTCCGGCGTAGCCTCCGGGACATGCCGAACCAGCTCAAGAACCCGGACATGTACGAGGAACTCCGCAAGGACGGCAACTCGAAGGAGAAGGCCGCCCGGATCAGCAACGCCGCCGCGGCCCGCGGGAAGAAGGCGGTCGGCAAGAAGGGCGGCGAAGCCGGCTCGTACGACGACTGGACGGTCTCGGACCTCAGGAAGCGCGCGAAGGAGCTCGGGCTGTCGGGCTACTCGTCGAAGCGCAAGGGTGAGCTGATCGACATGCTCCGGAACCACTGACCGTCCGGGTTCAGCGGTCCTCGACGGTCTCCGCACGCTTCTGCCGCCACATCGCGGCGGGCTGGTCGGGACCGTCCCAGACCTGGACGACACCCCACGCCGCGGCGAGCAGCGGGACCGCGATGATCGCGCCCGTGACGCCGGCGAGGACCGTCCCCGCCGTCAGGCCGACGAGGATGACGAGCCCGTGCAGCTTCAGGGTCTTCCCCATGAGCACGGGCTGCAGGAAGTTGCCCTCGATCTGGTTGACGAGCACCACGATGCCGACGACGACCACCGCCTGGACCGGCCCGAGGGCGACCAGGGTGACCAGTGCCGCGAGGGTGCCGGCGATCGGCGCGCCGATGATCGGGATGAACGAGGTCACGAACGCGACGACGGCGAGGGGGATCGTCAACGGGACGCCGAGCACGGCGAGCCCGGTCCCGATCGCGAGTGCGTCGAACGTCGCCACCCCGGCCGTCCCGCGCACGTAGCCGCCGAGGGTCGTCACGACCCGGTCACCGATGCGTCGCGTGCGCTCGTACTGCCCACCGGTGAACGGGCGGAGCAGGAACTCCCAGAGCGCCGGCCCGTCCTTGAGGAAGAAGAACAGGATCACGGCCATCAGCACCGCGCCGGTGACGAAGTTCGTGACCGCCGAGATCCCGGCGATCGCTCCCGACCCGAACTGCGCGCTCGTGACGAACCCCACCACGGAGTCGACCGCGTCGTCGACCTGGGAATCGGTGATGCGGATCGGGGAGTCGTGGAGCAGGTCCTGCACCTGCTGGAGTCCGCTCGTCGCCGACTCGCGGAGCTGAGGGAGCTGGTCCGCGACCGCGGCCACCAGGAGCCAGGCGATGCCCGCGAGGACGGCCAGGACGGCGACGAACGCGGTCAGCGTCGCGAGGACCGAGGGGACGTGGTGCCGGCGGAGCCACGACACCACGGGGTGCAGGGCCGAGGCGATGATGAGCGCGAGCAGCACGGGGATCGTGACGACGCTGAGCTTCGAGGCCGCGAGCACGATGCCGGCGACCACGACGACGACGATGACGAGCTGCAGGCAGCGCGTCGCGAGCCGTCCGAACGTGTCGGTCCACGCAGTGCGGGCGGTCGTCGGCAGGAGCGGGGACGGGCGGTGGAACAGTGGCATGTGGTCCTCGGGTCGGCGACGGTGGTGCACGGGCGACGTCGTCGGCCCCACGCAGACGGTACCGATCCGGCTCGTCGGGTGTTCACCGAGCCCGGACGACGGATGCGGGACAATGGTCCCGTGAAGCAGTCCGGGATGCCGCGTTTCCGTCGGGTGTGGTCGACCGTGCAGGTCGCCCTGCTGTCGGCGGTGGTCGTGTTCTGCATCGTGATGCTGATCATCGGGCAGGGCGACCTGGACCGGGTGTACGCCGTGGCCGCGGTCTTCTTCGGGCTCGCGCTGGCGGGGCACGCCACCTACCTGTGGCTGCTCGCTCGCGCGGACCGCGACCCGCGCTGAGCTGCACCGCGCCTCCCGTCCGTCCCGATGGGGGCGTCAGCGGTTCTGGAAGACGCGGAGCCAGTCGACGGTCATCTGCTGCGGGAACCGGGTGGTCGCGTCCGGCGAGCCGGGCCAGCCCCCACCGACCGCGACGTTGAGGACGACGAAGAAAGGCTTGTCGAACACCCACGGGTTCGACCCGACCGAAGCCCGGGTGACCGTCCGGTAGGTCCTGCCGTCGACCGACCAGCTGATCCCCTCCGGACGCCAGTCGACGCCGAACACGTGGAAGTCGTCCGCGAACGCCGCCCCGGTGGGGTTCGTGTACGCGGCGCTGATGCCCTGCGCGCCGGAGTAGCCGGGGCCGTGGATCGTGCCGTGGACGACGGTGGGCTCGTACCCGACGTTCTCCATCACGTCGATCTCGCCGCACGCGGGCCACCCCACCTGTCCGATGTCGGCGCCGAGCATCCAGAACGCCGGCCAGATGCCCTGCCCTCGGGGGATCCGGATGCGCGCCTCGATCCGTCCGTACTGGGCGGTGTAGGTGCTCTCGGTCTTCAGCCGCGCGGACGTGTACGAGCCGTCGGCCTCCCTGCGGGCGGTGATGACGAGGTTGCCCGCACCGTCCAGCGCCGAGTTCCGCCGCGAATCGGTGTACGTCTGCAGTTCGCCGTTGCCCCAGCCGCCGGCGCCCGTGTCGAAGCGCCAGATCGACGGGTTCGGCGCGCTGCCCGCCGGTCCGTCGAACTCGTCGGCGGCGAGGAGGTCGCCGGGAGCGGCGGCCGCCGCGTTCGTGCCGGCGAGGGCACCGGCGGTCCCGAGGGCCGCCGCGGCGCCGCCGGCGAGGAAACGTCGTCGGTCGAGGTGTACCTGGTCCATCCCGCGATGATGCTGCCCCGGGTCGCGACGCGCCAGGGTCCGGGCCGGAACCCGCAGTCAGCGGACAGGCGGTCAGACGCCGAGTCGGAGGGCGAGGGGCACGAGCAGGCCGGCGACCCACACGAGCACCATGAGCAGCGCGCCCACCACGAGCCACCGGCGGCGACGGCGGAGCTTCGGGCTGCGGTCCTCTCCCCACATCTGCGCACGGACGAGGACACGGTTCGCCTGCTCGACGACACGCCGGACCTCGGGGTCGTCGAGCGGCAGGGCCCCGGAACGGGCGTGCTCGGCGATCGCGGTCGCCTCGTCGACGGTGAGCTCGTCCTCGCGCATGCCCCCATGGTCGCACCCGGCGACGGATCACGACAGGTCGCGGCAGTCCTCGTGTCGGACCCGGACCTGCAGGGGCACGGTCGCACGCAGGTCGTCGACGCGCGGGTCGTGCACGGGGACACCGTCCGCCGTCGGCAGGTCGAGGTACACGCGTCGGAGCACGTGGGCGTAGGCGTCCGCCAGGTCGTCGGCGTCTGTGGCGGTGCCCGTGTCGTCCCGGACGTTGCCCGTGGTGGCGGAGGCGGCGGGGCGGAGCATGCGCCAGCGCTCCGGGTGGCGGCGGAGTGACCGGGCCTCGGCCGACGTGGCCGGGTCGGTGGTGAGTCGCGCCCAGAGCTCGTCGTCGGTCGCCGCCGCGAACGTCGCCGTGTCCAGGGGGCCGGTGTCGAGCAGTCGGCCGACGAGCGCCCGCAGGACCGTCACGGGCACCAGGTTGGCGGCGGAGCGCTGTGCTCGTGCTTCGCGGACGGCGAGGTCGGTGACCTCGGCGGCGGTCACCGGGTCCGCGTCCACCGCGCCGTCGACCAGGCGGAGTCGGCGCAGCAGCTCGTGCGGCGGGGTCGTCGTCCGACCGTGCGCCTGACCGCTGCGCAGGAAGCTGTCGAGGTGGTCGAGCTTGAGGCGGCCGGGCACCGGGGTGAGCACGGAGGGTTCCAGTCCCTCGTCGAGCGCGATCACCCGCTCAGCGTCGAACCCGTGCGACGCGGCCAGGGCCCGGACGGCAGCGCGGCCGAGCGTGTGGTGGTCGAGTCCGCCGAGCCCCTCGAGGGTGTGGCTGAAGGGCAGGTGCCCGACGTCGTGGAGCAGCGCGGTGAGCCGGGCGTCGTGGTCGTCCGGGGCGAAGTGCGCGACGAGGGCGAGGACACCGAGCGAGTGCTCCAAGCGCGAGTACCCCTGGGTGGTCGTGATCGACGCGCCGCCGGCGTGCGCGACGAAGGCCAGGCGGCGGACCGGCCAGCTCGTCAGCAGGGCGTGTTCGAGCGGGGTGAGTCGCACCTCCACGCGCCACAGCGGGTCCCACCAGACGCCGTCGAGGCCGAGGGTGTCCACCGCATCGTCACGCACATGCCCGACGCTACCGGACGTCCGGAGCTGGCCGGCAGGCGCACCGTCCGTGCGGCCTGGGCCCGGTCGGAGGCGTGGCCGGGTAGCAACGACGGCATGGCACATCGGTTCCGCGGGAAGATCGTCGTCGTCACCGGAGCATCGAGCGGCATAGGGAGGGCCGCCGCGCACGAGTTCGCACGACAGGGCGCGACCCTCGTGCTCGCAGCCCGCAGCCACGACAGTCTCGAGGCCGCCGCCGCCGAGTGCCGGGCCCTCGGTGCCGAGGCGGTCGCGATGCCCACCGACGTCGCGGACGAGCACCAAGTGAAGGACCTCATCGGCACCGTGACCAGCCGGTTCGGCAGGATCGACGTGTTCGTCGGCAACGCCGCGCTGTTCGTCTACGGGCTGTTCGAACAGACCCCGACCGACTCCTTCAAGCGCGTCGTCGACACCAACCTGTACGGACACCTCAACGCGATCACCCACCTCCTGCCGCACTGGAAGCAGCGGGGGAAGGGCACCTACGTGCTCGTCGGTTCGATCCAGTCGCTGCTCTCCGCGCCGTACCAGTCGGCGTACGTGACGAGCAAGCACGCCGCGCTCGGCCTCGTCGACGTCCTGGGTGACGAGTTCGCGCACACGGGGATCCGCTTCACGTCGCTGCTGCCCTCGACGATCGACACGCCGATCTACCAGAACGGCGCCAACTACACCGGCAAGGCGTCCCACCCGCTGCCGCCGACGGTGTCGGTGGAGCGTGCCGGGCGTGCCGTCGTCCGGGCAGCGCTGCACCCGAAGCGGTACCGGTTCGTGGGCCGGATCCAGGCGTCGCTCGTGCCGATGCAGTACGTGTTCCCGGGGCTGTTCCACGCGATCACGAAGCCGATGGTGGAGACGTTCGCGCTCCGCAGTCGCCAGGAGCCGACGGACGGCAACCTCTACACGCCCGCCGAGGCGGGGAACGCGACGAACGGCGGGTGGGTCGCGAAGCGACGGCGCGTCACGCGCCCCGTCGTGTGGGCGGCCGGTGTCGCCGCGGTGGCGGCCGTCCTGCTGCGTCGCGCGAGTCGTTGACGGACGGGAGGCGCGGCGCGGTCCCGCACCGTGCCTCCCGTCCGTCCCGGCGCGCCTCGGGGCGTCACACCGTCGGTGCGTCCCTCGGCACGCGGGAGAATGGACGACCGACATGGCAGCAGCAGCAGCACGCACCCGGATCCCGCTCAACACCCTCGCCGTCCCGTTCGGACTCGCCGGCTTCGCCGAGACGTGGTCCTTCGCAGCGCCCGTGCTCACACTGCCGGCGGTGGTCCCGCAGGTGTTCTGGATCATCGCCGGCGTCTCGTGGGTGTGGATGCTCGTCGCGCACACCGTCCGCGGCGCCCGGAGCCGGGAGCGACTCGTCGACCAGCTCCGGCACCCCGCACAGGGTCCGATCGCTGCACTAGTCCCCGCGACCGCGATGCTGCTCGGCATGGACCTGCACCACTTCCTGCCGGTCGCCGGCGAGGTGCTGGTGCTCCTCGCGACCGCCGGCGCCGCCGGGTTCGCCGCATGGCTGCTGAGCACCTGGTTCGAGGGGCGCCTGGCACTCGAGAGCGTCCACGGGGGCTACCTCCTGCCGACCGTCGCCGCTGCCCTGGTCGGCGCCGCCACGACGCACGAGGTCGGCGCCACCTGGCTCTCCTGGCCCGCCTTCGGCGTCGGCGTCTTCTTCTGGGGTGTGATGACGGGTCTGCTCCTCATCCGGCTGTCGTTCCGCCCCGCGCTGCCCGGGCCGCTCGTCCCGACGATGGCGATCCTGGTGGCCCCGCCGTCGGTCGCCGGCATCGCGCTGTTCGGGCTGACCGACGACGCCGTGTCGCTGCCGGCGCAGGCGATCGCCGGCCTCGGGGTGCTCATGCTCCTGGTGCAGGTCGCCCTGGTGCCGCGCTACGTGCGACTCCGGTTCTCGCTCGGGTTCTGGTCGTTCGTGTTCCCGGCGGCGGCGGTCGCGTCGGCCGCGATCGAGTGGATCCGGGTGCTGGAGCTGCCGGCGGCATGGATCCCGACGCTCGTCCTCCTCGTGCTGCTCTCCGTGCTGGTCGGCACGGTCGGCGTGCGTTCGCTCGTGCTGGCGGCGCACCACCTGCTGCGTCAGGCCGAGGACGTCCTGCAGGCGGCGGACGACGAGGACGCTGCTCCCGGGCCGGTCACGGGCTCCACGCGCGTCGTCTGATCCCGGACGCGTCGTCGGCCACGGTGAGCGCCAGCTCGCAGAACACCGCGTCCGCCCACGAGAACCACGGGCGGGAGAACGCCGACGGGTCGTCGACGTCGAACGACTCGTGCATCCGACCGGTGCCGGCGTCGGTGCGCACCAGCACGTCGAGCAGCTCGACCCGACGCTCCGGCGAACCCGACAGCCCCTCGACCGCGAGCGCGATCGGCCACACCCGACGCGGCTCCGTGTGCGGGCTGCCGATGCCCGACGCCGCCGAACCGCTGTACCAGTACGGGTTCCCCGGGCCGAGCACGAACGAACGGGTCGCGCGCAGCACGTCCGGGTCGACGACGTCGGGCGCGTCCAGCGGCAGCGACAGCAGGGACGGCGTGTTCGCGTCGTCCATGAGCACCACTCCGCCCATGCCGTCGACCTCGTAGGCGTAGACGCGGGTTCCTGGGTCCTGTGGGTGCGGGACGACGCCGTGCTCCGCCACGCCCCGCAGGATGCCGTCGCGCAGCCCGCGCGCGTCCGCGGCGAGTGCGTCGTCGCCCCAGACCTCCTCGGCGAGCTCGGCGAGGGACCCGAGGGCGGAGGCCGCGTGCAGGTTCTCCGGGACGTTGTACCCGTACGTGCACGCATCGTCGGACGGACGGAACCCGCACCACGTCATCCCGGTCACCGCGACCGGCGTACCGCGACCGTCCCGGGCCAGCGTCTCGGTGGGCACGGGGGTGTCCCGCACGAAGCGGTACGGCGACCGCTCGTGGTCGGTCTCGAGGCGCAGCTGGTCGACGATCGTCCGGCACACCCGGTGCACCGTGTCGGTGAGGTGCCCGGTCCGGCCGGTCGACCGCCACAGCCGGTGTGCGAGCTGCACCGGGTAGGCCAGGCTGTCCACCTCGTACTTCTGCTCCCACACGAGCGGGTCGTCGCACAGGTCGCGGTCGTCGTAGTGGGCGCCCGTCGCCGAGCGGTTGAACGCGTTCGCGTACGGGTCGTGGTCGAGGCACGCGAACTGCCGTCGCACCACCGCTGCGAGCACGTCCGCGATCACCGGGCACGCCGACGCGAACCGCAGGTAGGGGAGCACCTGCGTCGTCGAGTCCCGCATCCACATCGCGGGGATGTCGCCGGTGATGACGAACGCCGAGCCGTCGGGGTCGATGGTGATCGTGTCGGTGAGGGTGCGGAGGAGCGCGGCCTCGACCAGGTCGCCGGTGCGCTGGCCGGAGGTGCGGCGCACGGCGTCGGCTGCGGCACGCAGCGCCTCGCGGACGCTCTGGTCGACGACCCCGTCGGGCGCTTGGGCCACGGCACTCACACCGCGACCGCGGCGTCCCGGGCGGTGCGGACGGGGGCGATGGTGCCGGTGCGGGCGCCCTCGTAGGCGGCGAGGATCATGCCGAGCACGGCGAGCCCCTCCTGCTCGGTGTGGATCGGGCGGGTGCCGTCGCGCAGGCACCGGCCGAACGCGGCGATCTCGGCCGAGAAGGTGTCGACGGCCTCGAACGTCACGGTCTCGCTGACCGTCGGTGCGCCCGATGTGTCGTGCAGGTCCCACCGCAGGGTCGTGCCGTCGCTCGTCAGGGAGCCGAGTTCGCCGACGACGCTGAAGCGTTCCGTCCCGGCGGCCGGCTCGTACGCCCAGCTCGTCACGAGCTGTCCGACGGCGCCGTTGTCGAAGCGGAACAGGCACTGGGCGGAGTCCTCGCCCTCCATGAAGCCCAGTCGGTGGGTGGAGAGCATCGCGGTCGCCGACACCGGGACCCCGCCGGCGAGGTGCATGAGCAGGTAGCTCGGGTGGTAGCCGGTGTCGATGAGCTCGCCTCCGCCGGAGGTCGACGCGTGCGCACGCCAGCCCATGTTCGACGGGTCGAACTCGTTGCGGAACGAATCGGTGGTCCGGACCTCGTAGACGGTGCCGAGCGCGCCGTCGTCGATGAGTTCCTTGGCCTTCGCGACCGCGGGCATGAACAGCTGGTTGTGCGCGCACATGAGGGTGACACCGGCCTCGCGGACGGCGGACTCGACGTCCGCGGCCTCCTCGGGCGTCAGGCAGAGCGGCTTCTCGCAGAGGACGTGCTTGCCGGCACGGGCTGCGGCGACGATCGCGTCCCGGTGCAGGTGGTGCGGCAGGCAGATGTCGACGGCGTCGATGTCGGCCCGTTCGAGCATCTCGCGGTAGTCGGTGAAGGCGGGGACGCCGAGCTCGGCGCCCCGGGCCTCGGCGGTGGCGGGGACGGCGTCGGCGACGGCGCCGATCGTGATGGTGTCGGCGTGCTCGCGGTAGCCGGTGATGTGGAAGGTGGCGATGCCGCCGCCGCCGATCAGGCCGACGCGGATCGGGGTGGACACGGTGCTGGTCATGGGTGTTCTCCGGTTGGTGGGCGTGGGTGGGGTCAGGCCGGGACGGGCGTCACCGCGGCGTCGTTCGCCGCGACGACGAGCCGGGTCAGCTCGATCGCCCGCGCGACGTTCTCGGCGGCGCGCGTGCCGTGCTGGACGTGCGACACCCACTGCGCGAAGGCGTCGGGACCGTCCTCGGGCACGGTGAGCTCGACGGTGGCGCCGCCGTACGCGGGCCCGCCCGCGGTCAGCCGGTTCCCGTCGTCGGTGTACGAGACACGGCCCGTCGTGCCGAACAGGTCGATCGTGAAGGGCGTGCCGGCGACGAAGCCCGCCTCGATCACGCCGATCGCCTGCGAGGGGTAGCCGACCGTGACGACCGCGTGGTCCTCGACGGCACGGCCGGTGACCGAGCGGTAGACGGCCTCGACCGTGTCCGGCGAAGCACCGAGGAACAGCTGCGTCAGGTACACGGGGTGGCAACCGAGGTCGGTGAGCGCCCCGCCGATGGCGGTCGCCGGATCGAAGAAGCGCTCCGGCAGCCAGGGGGCGATCGCGCCGTCGTGTGACAGCCGGACCCGGGCGTACGTCAGCTCGCCGAGCCGACCGCTCGCGATCTCGTCGGTGATCGCCGTGGTGTACCCGTGGTACAGCCGGGGGAGCGACACGACGAGCGCCACACCGGCGTCGTCGCAGACGCGGACGACCGACTCGCACTCCTCGACGGTCGGCGCGAGCAGCTTCTCGGTGAAGACGTGCTTGCCGGCGCGGGCCGCCCGCGTGATGACGTCGTGGTGCACGTCGGTCGAGGTCGTGATCGTGACGGCGTCGACGTCGTCCCGTGCGAGCAGCGCGTCGAGGTCGTCGGTGAACGGGACCCCGAACCGCTCGGCGCCCTCGCGGCCGCGGGCTTCGTCGTCGTCCCAGACGGCGACGAGTTCGGTGTCGGGATGGTCGACGGCCTGCTGCGCGTAGTCGCCGGCGTGGACGTGCCAGAAGCCGAGGACGGCGACGCGGATGGGGTCGGTGGGCATGGAGATGGTCCTTCTCGGTTCGCGGTGGTCGGTGGGTGCGGCCCGGACGGTGCGGGTCACGGAGGTGGGTGCCGCAGTGGCGCGGCCTGGAGGCACGGGCCGCGTCACGTGGGCGGCCGGCGGTCCGTCAGATGCGGACCTTGTCGTAGTCCTTCGGCAGCGCGAACGGCGCGTAGGTCTGCATCATCGGATCGACACGGTTCTGCGCCCGTTCGACGGCCTGCTCGGGGGTGGCCGTGCCGAGGAGCACGCTCGAGCGGGCGTCGGCGAGGGAGTCCCACCACGCACCGCCGACCGGCAGCGGCGGACGACACGTGCTCGAGGTGATCGACTCGACGAAGTAGCGGATCGAACGGGCCGAGCCGTCGGGTGCCTCGAGCGCGGCGATGTTCGTCGGGACGCTGGTCGCCGGCACCATGTACGTCTTCTGCCCCTCGGTGCCGGTGAAGTACTTCATGAGGTCCCAGACCGCCTTGGTCTTCTTGGATCCCTTCGGCAGGCAGAGCGCGTACCCACCGGACCACGTGTACTTCGGGTCGCCCTCCTGCTGCACGGGCAGGAACGCGGTCGTCCAGTCGAGGTCCTCCGGGCCGTAGTTGTCGAAGCTCTGGATGGTCGACGGGACACTCACCATGAACGCCATGCGGTTGCCCATGAACGCGGTCTGCCCCGGCGGGTGGCCGGTCGGCTCGTAGGTGGCGATGAAGGTGTCCGCCGCCCGGTAGTCCAGGCGCTCCGCCCACTCGGCGTAGAAGTCGTAGACGCTGCGGACGCTCGCCGAGTTCATCGTCATCCGGGAGTCCCGCTGGTCGTAGTAGGACGCACCGAGCCCGAGGCCCCACGTGAACGGCCACCCCTCGCCGTACCAGGGCAGGAGCCCCATGCGGGTGTAGTCGCCTGCGGACTTCTTCGTGACCTGCTGGCTGACCTCCCACATCCGGTCCATCGTCACCGGGCCGTTCTGCTCCCAGTCGAACTCGTCGAGGTCGACCCCGGCGTCCCGCAGTACCGTCCGGTTCACGAACATGCCGCGGGCGTCGGTGTCGTGCGGCAGGCCGTAGGTCTTGCCCTCGTACGAGACCTCTCCGACGGCGAAGCCGAGCCACTGGGACAGGAACTCCTCCTTCGACTGGTCCTCGTACTCGTCGATGAGCTCGTCGATCGGCTCGATGAGCCCGATCGCGGCGTACTGCGCCGCGCTGAACCGGTCGAGCAGCCAGAGGTCGGGTGCGGTCCCGCCGCGGACCGCCGTGATGATGCTCGTCGCGTCGCCCGTGCCCTGTGACGGGACCTGGTTGACGACGACGTCGACGTCCGGGTGCAGCTGCTTGAACCGTTCGATCACCTTCGTCTGGAACGGTACGAACGTGCCCGTCACGCCCCAGAGCGAGACCTGGTTCGGGTCCGAGGACCGTGACCCGGTCGCGCACCCGGCTGCCAGCAGGGCGAGGGCACCGGCACCGGCCGTGGCGGTCGCACCGCGCAGGAAGGAACGACGGCTGAACGCGGAGGTCATTTGAAGCTCCCGATCTGGACGCCCTTGATGAACGTCCGCTGGAACACGAAGAACAGGACCACGAGGGGCAGGATGATGAGCACCGATGCCGCCATGAGCTGGTTGAACTGGAAGTCGGCGGAGTTGTTGAGCCGGAACACCTGCAGGCCGATCGACAGCGTCTGCACGCTCTGGTCCTGCAGGTAGATGAGCGGTCCCAGGAAGTCGTTCCACGCGCCCACGGCGGCGAAGATGCCGACGGTCACGAGCGCGGCCCGGGCCTGCGGGAACACGATCGTCCAGAGGATCCGCCACTCGGAGGCCCCGTCCATGCGGGCCGCGTCGAGCAGGTCCTTCGGGATCTGCAGCAGGAACTGTCGGAGCAGGAACGTGTAGAACGCGGACCCGAACATCGCGGGCACCACGAGTGGCAGGAACGTGTTGATCCATCCGAGGCGCGCGTACAGGTCGAACATCGGGATGAGCGTCACCGGGAACGGGATGAACAGCGTCGCGAGCACGACGTAGAAGAGTCGGTCGCGACCACGCCACTCGATGCACGCGAAGCCGTACGCGATGACCAGGTTCGACAGGACCGAGAACACCGTCACGAGGACCGTGATGATCAGCGTGTTCCGGAAGAACGTGAAGAACGGCATCGCCTGGACGGCCTGGGCGAAGTTGCCCCAGTCCAACCAGTGCGGGAACCAGGTCGCGGGGAACGCGCCGAGCTCGGCATTGCTCTTCAACGCCGAGATGACCATCCAGTAGATCGGGATGAGGAAGAGGACACTCATCACGACGAGCACGACGCGTGCCGTGATCGAGGACCAGACGGAACGCACGGACCCGTCGGCGTTGCGGGAGCGACCGCGGTCGCCGCGTGTGGCGACGGTCGTGACGGACTCGGTCTCAGTGGTCGTCATGGCGTCACTCCCCGGTCACGTCGTAGTTCACGAAACGCTTGGACAGCCAGTACACGAGCCCCGACAGGAGCATCCCGGCCAGGAACAGCAGGACGGCCATCGCGCTCGCGAACCCGAGTTGCGCGTAGCTGAACGCGTTCTTGTAGAGGTAGAGCATGTAGAACAACGTCCCGTTGTCCGGACTGCCGAGGCCGCCCGTCCCGGACGAGATGACGTACGCCTCGGTGAAGACCTGCAGCCCGTTGCTGATCCCCGTGATCAGGTTGAACAGGATCACCGGCGACAGCAGCGGAAGCGTCAGCGCGAAGAACTGCCGGACCGGCCCGGCCCCGTCCACGCGGGCCGCCTCGTAGAGGGTCTTCGGGATGCCGCGCATGCCCGCCAGGAAGATGAGCGCCGCGTTCCCGGCGCCCATCTGCGCCAGGGCCACGATGACCAGTTTCGCGGTCGTCGGATCGCCCAGCAGGTTCGTCGCCGGAACCCCGAACAGCCCCAACGCCTGGTTGACGAGCCCCGTCTGCGGGTTGACCAGCACCACGAAGATGAACGCGAGCGCGAACGTCGGGATGAGCGACGGGATGTACAGCGCGGTCCGGTACCAGCTGATCTCACGGACGTCCTGGTTCATCGCGATCGCGATGACGATCGCGACCACGATGCCGACCGGTACCGCGATCACCGCGTAGAACACCGTGTTGCCCACCGCCGTGTGCACCAGCGGGTCGATGAACGCCGCGACGTAGTTGCCGAACCCGACCCACGTCGCGTCCTGCATGCCCGAGTACCGCGTCAGACTGATGGCGAACGAGTACACGAGCGGGTACCCGATGAAGACCAGCACCCCGACGATCCACGGGGAGATGAACGCGATCCCCAGTCGGAAGCGCCGCTTCTCCGCAGCGGTCCACGGGGTGCGCTCCCGCTTGCCAGGGGAAGGTCTCGCGCGGCCCCTGACAGTCGGCGGAGCTGACGGTGGTGCTGCTGCAGTGCCGGTTCGTGTCGTCGTCGTCACGAGCGTCCCTTCGGATCCCGGGCCACCCCGATGTGGCGCCGGACGATTCCGTCCAATCGATCGACAAAATCGTGTGGTCAGCGATGCTAGGGACCCGCGAAGACGTCCGTCAACCCTCCGCCGCGCGACCGTGCTGCACCGCGGAACGCCCCGGCCGTGTGACGCCCCGGGTCGACGCGCTCGCCGCAGCGCCACCGAGCCCGTACTTTCGGAGGATGCGCACCCCGCCGACCGAGACCACCTTCGCCGAGGACTGGACCACCTGGCACGACGCCCACGAACGCGCTCGCGCGGCCGAACACGGGTTCCTCGCCGTCACGAGCATCCGCTGGCTCACCGCACACCCGGAGCGCTTCGACGACGCACCGGGGACCTGGTCGACGAACGAGGACGGTCCGGTGGTGGCGCTCGCCGCGGGGGAGTCGATCGAGCTCGACGGGCGCACGGTCACCGGGACCCTCCGGTTCGGGCCGCTGCCGGAGCGATCCAGCATGACGGTGACGTGGCAGGACGGCGACGAGACCGTCGAGATCGAGGTCGCACGACGGGGCGGCAGCGACGTCCTCCGCCCGCGGCACCCGGGCAACCCGACCCGTACCGGGTACCGGGGCACACCGGCCTACGCCCCGGACGCGCGCTTCGTCGTGCCCGCCCGGTACGAACCGTTCCCGGTGCCGCGCGAGGTGACGGTCGGCTCCGTCGTCGACGGCCTGCAGCACGTGTACGAGGCACCGGGTCTGCTGACGTTCGACCTCGACGGCCCGCGGTCGTTGCTGGCGTTCAACGGGTACGGCGGCGGACTCCACGTGCTCTTCGCGGACCGGACGTCGGGCGTGACGACGTACGCCGCCAACCGCAGCCTCGACGTCCCGGCACCGGACGCCGACGGGTGGACGACCATCGACTTCAACCGCGCCACGAACCTGCCCTGCGCGTACACGCCGCACGCCACGTGCCCACTGCCGCCCGCGGAGAACCGCCTGGACGTGGCGGTGGAGGCGGGTGAGCGCCTGCCCGCGTAGCCGCCGCTCGGGCGCCCGCTGGACTCAGACGTGCTCCGGCGGCAGGGGGAGCCGACGCCACGCGTCCGTCGTACGCCACCGCACCGCGTCGAACGTCAGGACGCTGCCCATCCCGGGCTGCTCGAGCGCGCGTGAGATCGGTGCGCCGCTGAGCGAGGCGAGGAGCAGGGCGCCGACCGCCCCGTGCGAGACGATCGTCACGTCGCCGGTGGCCGCGTGCGCACGGACCGCGTCGACGATCCGCTCCTGGGCGTCGACCGCTCGCTCCCAACCCCGGACCGAGACCGTCGGGCGGGCGAAGAACGCGTCGACCACGGCGTCGAACTCGTCGAACGGCAGGTACCCGGTCGCGCTGCGGTCGATCTCCACCAAGCGCTCGTCGAGGGCGATGGGGACCACCGGCTCCGGCCCGGCGACGAGCCTCGCGGTGTCGACTGCCTTCTGTTCGGTGCTCGTCACGACGCGGTCGGTCGGTGCGCGCCAGGCGCCCGCACGAGCGACGCCGACGGCTGCGAGACCCCAGGACTCGATCGGTGTCCTGGGGTCGACGACGGGTTCGGCATGGGTGAGGAACACGGAGGCCACCACCCGACCCTGGCACGGTCGCGTGCCGCGTCACACGGTGCAACGCCGTGCCCGGCGCAGGGTGCCGGGAACGCCCGGATCAGGGACGGGAGGCGCTGGGCACGACCGGCGTCAGGCACGCGTGTGACGGCTCGTTGCGTCCCGTTCCGCCGGGTTGCGTCGGTCCGCGACGAGCCGGGGGCACGGCGGTAGCGTGCGCCGCATGTGTCCGAGCGAGATCCCTGCAGACGACCGGTACGAGCGGCTGGTCGAACCCCTCCGGCCCGTGTTCGAGCGGATCGGGCTCGACGCGCTGCAACGCGAACGTGACGAGCGCCTCGCGACCGAGCAGCTCGGGTGGCTCGTCGACGCCGGCTTCGCACGCTGGCGCACGCCTGTCGCGCAGGGCGGTGTCGGCGCTCGACTGTCCGACCTGTTCCGGGCCGTGGCGGAGCTCGCCGAGGTCGACCCGAACCTGGCGCACGTCTGGCGGAACCACTTCTCGTTCGTCGAGGACCGCGTGCACGCCGAGGGGACACCGTTCGACCGTGACGTCGTGGACCGGCTCGGTGCCGGCGAGATCGTCGGCGGCGGGTGGAGCGAGACGCCGAACGCCGCGGGCGAGCCGATCACGACCCGGCTCGTCCGCGACCCGGCGGGCGGGTGGCGCGTGACCGGACGGAAGTTCTACTCGACCGGCAGCGTCTACGCCCGGTGGGTGACGGTGATGGCCCTCGACGACCAGGGCGAGAAGGTGGTCGCGCTCGTCGATGCCCGGGACCCCGGCGTCGAGGTCGGCGACGACTGGGACGGCTTCGGGCAACGGATCACCGGCAGCGGCAGCGTGACCTACACCGAGGTACACGTGCCCGACGAGCGTGTGCTGCCCTACGCGACGCGGTACCCGTACCAGGAGCAGTACTACCAGACCTTCATGCACGCGGTGCTGGTCGGTATCGGTCGGGCGGCGCTCCGGGACGGGATCGCAGCGCTGCGCGCCCGGGCCCGCGGCCACCGCAACGGGACCACGGTGCGTCCGACCGACGACCCCGAACTGCTGGGCGTGATCGGCTCCGTGGCGGCGCGCGTGCACGCGGCCGACGCTGCCTTCGTCGCGAGTCTCGGCCCGATCGACCACGCGGTCGACCGGCACACGACACTGCTGGCGGCGGGCGGCGACCCCGGCACGGACCGAGAGCTCCGCGCGGCACTGGAGCGGAGCTGGATCGCCGTCGCGCAGACGCAGACGGTCGTCACCGACGCCGTCCTCGAGGCCACGACGCTCGTGTTCGACGCGCTCGGCTCGTCGGGCACCTTCCGTTCGCTCGGGCTCGACCGGCACTGGCGGAACGCGCGCACCCTGGCGTCGCACAACCCCCGCGTGCACAAGCGCCGGATCGTCGGCGACCTGCTCGTCAACGGTGCCAGCCCGCTCGACCGCGAGGCTCCGACCCCGGAGACGGACCGGACCGGTGGACGAGCCACCGCCCCGGACGAGCCCATCGGCGCGACCGCCCGGGCGTAACACGGAGCCGCTCCGCCCCTGCCCGACCGTAATGACCCGTCACGGTGTGCAACCCGGTGACACCTCGCTGCGGCACCGGCGCACACCCCCGTACGGTCGCAGGCAACGGCCCGCCACGGGACGGTCTGCTGGGGAGGCAGGACTCAGCGTGGCGGGCCGCTCCACCAGCATCCGGGAGGCCACTCGTGACCCTAGACGTCAGCAGCAGGATCGTCGGGGTGCCCGACCAGGACCTCGCCGCGGCAGTCGCGCAACCGGGCGGCGTCGCACGGCTGGCCGACCGGATCGCCCGGTCCGGCGCCGTCGCCGTCGTGATCGGTGCCGATCGGTTCGACCCGGGCCGCGGCCGGGGACACCGCGTCGACCCCACGTCCGCGGCGCTGGCTCTCGGTCGTGCACTGCCCGAGCTCGGCCTGATCGTCGCCACGGCCCCGACCAGGGAGCACCCGTACAACGTCGCCCGCCGCGTGCTGTCGCTCGACCACGTCCTCGACGGACGGGTCGGACTGCTCGTCGGCACGCGCGACCACGGTGCGCCGACCGCTGCGCGGACCCACGACGCGGCCGAGTTCGCCGAGGTGGTCCGCGGGCTGTGGCGCACCTGGCCGCTGGACAGCATCGTCGGGGACCGCGACGCCGGCCTGTTCGTGCACGCCGAACGGATCCGGCCGCTGGACCACGACGGCGGTCCCGAGGGCTACCGGGTCCGCGGGCCGCTGACGACCCCGTCGAGCCGACAGGGCGAGCCCGTGCTCGCGGTCTGGCACGACGTGCCCGCCGCGGACGCCGACCTGGTGCTCGGCGGTGACGACCACCCCCTCGCCACGCTGGCACCGGCACCGGCGCGCAGCGACACCGAGGCGACCGACGCCGTGGACGTGGCCCGTCCGGGAGCCGCGTCCGACCCGCGGGGGCCGCACCGCGCCTCCCGTCCGACGCTCCGCGACCTGCTCGACCTGCCCGTGCGCGCGGCAGCCGCCACGGGGATGCCGGCATGAGCCGCGCAGCCGACGCCGGCCTCGTCCTCGGCGTGAACCTGCAGGGGTTCGGCCAGCGGCCGGCCGCGTGGCGGACGCAGGACGTCGCGCCGCTCGACCTGCTCGACGCCGGGTTCTGGGGCGACCTCGGTCGCATCGCCGAGCGAGGCCTGCTGGACATGGTGTTCTTCGCCGACCACCCCGCGCTCGGTGACCCCAACGTCCGCGCGTACGGTCTGCTCGAGCCGTTCGTGGCGCTCGGCGCGATCGCCGACGTGACCACGCACCTCGGGTTGGTCGGGACGGCGTCGACCACCTACAACGACCCGTTCGACATCGCCGAGCGCACGCTGTCCCTCGACGTCTTCTCCGGCGGCCGCGTCGCGTGGAACGCCGTGACGACGTACGACCGGTCGGTCTCCGCGAACTTCGGCGTGGACCGGAACCCCGAGCGTCCCGAGCGGTACGCCCGAGCCGGCGAGTTCGTCGAGGTCGTCCGCGCACTCTGGCGGTCCGCGGCGACCGGGCAGCCCGTGGAGCACCGTGGCGAGTACCTCGAGTTCGCGGGGACCCTCGCCGTGCCACCGTCGCCGCAGGGGCACCCCGTGGTGTTCCAGGCCGGCGGCTCCCCGTACGGTCGCGATCTCGCCGCCCGTGTCGCCGAGGGCGTCTTCTCCGTCGAGCTGACGCCGGAGCCCGCACGCGAGCACTACCGGCAGGTCAAACTGGCGGCCGAGCAGCACGGTCGGGCGTCGTCCGACGTCACGATCGTCCCCGGACTGTCGCTCGTGCTCGGCAGCACCGAGGCCGAAGCGCAGCGACGGTTCGACGAGCTCGAGGCGCTCGCACCCGACGGCTACGCACTGCGTGCGCTCGGGACCCACCTGGACGCGGACCTCACCGAGCTGGACCCCGACGCCCCGATCCCGACCGCGATCCTCGACCGCGAGGTGGACCCGGTCACCTACGGGCCGTCCCTCGGGTACCACGAGACCGTCGTCCGGTGGGTGCGCGCCAACAACACGAGCCTGCGGGACGTGCTGCGCGGCTTCGGCGGGTACGGCGCGCGCATCGTCGTCGGCACGCCGGAGCAGGCCGCCGACACCATCGAGGACTGGTACCGCACGGGCGCCGCGGACGGCTTCAACCTGATGATCGACGAGTTCCCCCGTGGACTCGAGACCGTCGTCGACGAACTCGTCCCGATCCTGCAGCGACGGGGCGTGTTCCACCGCGAGTACGAGGACACCACGTTGCGCGGGCGGTTCGACGCGCGGAGGAGAGCAGCACGAGCGAGCACGGGTGGAGTCCCGGCGCCCGTCGGCACGAGCGCATGACGTCCGATGACGGCGGTGCACCGGCCAGAGGTCACACGGAGCAACGCCCGTTCACGGTCCGCAACACCCGTCGCCCCATCGCCCCGAGCGCCCTAGCGTCGCACCATGACCGACTACCTGGACCGCGAGCAGGACAAGACCTACACGAAGGTCTACAAGCAGCAGACCCCCGACATCCTCAAGGCCTTCGTGCAGTTCGACGAGGCGGTCTTCCAGCCCGAGGGTCGCGAGATCCCGCTGAAGTACCGGGAGCTCATCGCCCTCGCCGTCGGCATCACCACGCAGTGCGTGTACTGCATCGACGGCCACAGCCAGCGCGCGGTGAAGGCCGGTGCGAACGAGGCCGAGCTCGCCGAGGCCGCCTGGGTCGCCACCGCGATCCGTGCCGGCGGCGGGTTCGCCCACGGCCGGCTCGGCTTCAAGTTCGGCGCCGACGCGGTGGTACCCGAGCACACGCACTGAACTCCGCCCGACCCGACCCACCCGCACCGACCTTCGACCGACCCGACCCACCGGACCCACCCGACCAGCAGGAGACGCACGCCATGCCCGACCGCACCACCATCGTCACCGCCCTGCAGGGCGCCGGCTGGCACCCGGCAGCCTGGCGGGTCGCCGGGCCCGCTGCGGCCCGGCTCACGAGCCTGCGGCACTGGCGCGACGTCGTCGTCGAACAGGACCGGCTCGGCATCGACGCCGTCACCATCGAGGACTCGTTCACGGCGGGCCCGACCGACGCCGCCGGAGACCTCGACGTGCGCACCGTCGTCGGTCGCCTGGACGCGCTCCTCGTCGCGAACGCCGTCGCACCGGCGACACGCGCCGTGGGTCTGGTGCCGACCGTCTCGGTCACGCACACCGAGCCGTTCCACGTCGCCACGGGCCTCCAGACCCTGGACCACGTCTCGCTGGGGCGAGCCGGTTGGCGGGTGCAGGTCAGCCCGACGGCGCGCGAAGCGGCGCTGTTCGGGCGTCGCGAGGTGCCGGCCTGGTCCGGTGTGCCCGACGCGAACGCGACCGCGCCGTTCTTCGACGAGGCGCGCGAGGTCGCCGAGGTGGTCAGCCGTCTCTGGGACAGCTGGGACGACGACGCGATCATCCGCGACGTCACCACCGGCCGGTTCATCGACCGCGACCGCATCCACAACGCCGAGTTCACGGGCGAGTACGTCTCGGTGCACGGCGCGTCGATCGTGCCGCGGTCGCCGCAGGGACGCCCGCCGGTGTTCGCGCTCGCGCACCGCACGGACGCCGCCCGGTTCGCCGTCGACGCCGCGGACGTCGTGCTGGTCACCCCGGGCTACACGCCCGGCCGGGAGGCACGTGACCTGGTCGACGAGATCCGGCACCTCGAGCAGGCGGCCGGGTCGGACGTCGTGCGTCCGGTCCTCGCGGACCTCGCGGTACTCATCGGGTCCTCGTCGGCCGAGGCGGCCGACGAACTGGCGGCGCTCGACGCCCTCGCCGGGACGCCGTACGCCGTCGACTCCGGCTCGGACACCGACGTGCTCGCCACCACCGTGCCGCAGCTGGTGGAGCTGATCGGCGACCTGCGCGCCGCGGGCTTCGCCGGCGTCCGGCTCCGTCCGTTGCGCATCCCGCAGGACTCGACGGCGATCGCCCGACAGCTCGTGCCGGCGCTCGTCACCGCCGGGTTGCGCGCCGACGTCGCGTCCCGCCCCACCGTCGACCTGCGCACGCGGCTCGGCATCGCCCCGGCGCGCAGCCGGTACACCCGCCCGTCACTCGTCCAGGGAGCGTCCGCATGAGCGCCAAGCGCCAGGTCCACCTCGCCGCCCACTTCCCGGGGGTCAACAACACCACCGTGTGGAGCGACGCCCGCGCCGAGAGCCAGATCGCGTTCTCGTCGTTCGAGCACTTCGCCCGGAACGCCGAGCGCGGGCTGTTCGACTACCTGTTCCTCGCCGAGGGCCTGCGGCTCCGCGAGCAGAAGGGCCGCATCCACGACCTCGACGTCGTCGGTCGCCCGAACACGCTCGCGATCCTCGCCGCCCTGGCCGGGGTGACGTCGCACATCGGGCTCGTCGGCACGCTGCAGACGACCTTCAACGAGCCGGTCGAACTCGCCAAGCAGCTCGCGACGCTCGACCACCTGACCGACGGCCGCGCGGGCTGGAACGTCGTCACGAGCTCGGACGCGTTCCACGGCGCGAACTTCCGCCGCGGGGGCTTCCTCGACCACGCCGACCGGTACACGCGGGCGGCGGAGTTCATCGAACTCGCCCGCGAGCTCTGGGACTCGTGGGAGTCGGACGCCGTGGTGGCGGACACCGCCGCGGGCGTCTTCGCCGACCGCTCCCTGATCCGTGACGTCGACCACCACGGACCGCAGTTCGACGTCACCGGCACGTTCCCGGTCCCGCGCAGCCCGCAGCGGCACCCGGTCGTCGTGCAGGCCGGGGACTCGGACGAAGGCCGTGACCTGGCGGCAGCACACGCCGAGGTGATCTTCTCGCTGCACACCGAGTTCGACGACGCCAGGGCGTTCTACGACGACGTCACCGCCCGGCTCGAGCGCCACGGACGGACGAAGGACGAGCTGCACATCCTGCCGGCGTCCACGTTCGTGCTCGGCGACACCGACGCCGAGGCGCGCGAGAAGGCCCGCGCGATCCAGCGCGCCCAGGTCAGCCCGGCCACGGCGATCGCCTTCCTCGAGCAGGTCTGGAACCGCGACCTGTCCGGGTACGACGTCGACGGCCCGCTGCCGTCCGTCGAGCCCGACCTCGACGGCGCGGCCATCACCCGCGGCCGTGCGCGGCACACGCGAGACGTCCCCGCACTCGTGCGGTCGTGGCGCGACCTCGCCGAAGCGGAGCACCTCAGCATCCGCGACCTCGTGATCCGGGTGTCCACGCGTGGCGGGTTCGTCGGCACGCCGTCGCACATCGCGGCCGAGATCGACCGGTACGTGCAGGAGCGCGCGACCGACGGGTTCGTCGTCGTGCCGCACACGAACCCGTACGGCCTCGACGAGTTCGTCGACACCGTCGTGCCGCTGCTGCAGGAGCGTGGGGTCTACCGCGAGTCGTACGACGAGGGCGCGACGCTCCGCGAGACGCTCGACCTGCCCGGCACGATCACCGAGCGGACCGGGGTGCTCGCATGAGCGCCCGGAGCCTGTCGATCCTGATCCCGGGCAACTACGAGGACGACGCCCCCGCCACGGGGCTCGAGGCGACCCTCGACCTGTTCGTCGAGGCGGAGCGGCTCGGTGTCGACGGCGCCTGGGTCCGGCACCGACACCTCGAGCACGGGATCGGCTCGGCCGCGGTGTTCCTCGCCGCCGCGTCGCAGCGCACGCGCACCATCGAGCTCGGGGTCGCCGTCGTCCCGATCGGCTGGGAGAGCCCCTTCCGGCTCGCCGAGGACTTCTCGCTCGCCGATGTGCTGTCGCACGGGCGGCTGCAGGTCGGGCTCTCGACGAGCTCCCCGCACGAGGACATCCTCGGGGACCTGGTGTTCGACGGCGACTGGCGCTCCTTCGACCGCGGCTACGGGCGGGTCCGCCGGTTCGTGGACAACCTCCGCGGATCGTTCCTCGGCGACGAGGACACCGTCATCCACAGCCCGGGCAACGTGCAGCGTCCGCGGCTGCAGCCGTACGCCCCCGGCCTGCAGAACCGGGTCTGGTACGGCGGCGGCTCACTCCGCTCGGCGGAGTTCGCGGGCTCGGCCGGGCTCAACCTGCTCATCGGCAACCTGACCTCGGGCGAGGGCACCGACGACTACGGCATCGCCCAGCGGAACCAGCTGGCCGCCCACCGCCGCGCGCTGCCCGAGGGCGTGCACCCCCGCGTGGCGTGGGGACGGTGCGTCGTGCCGACCGACTCCGCCGACCGGGTCTCGCGCGAGCGGTACCGCGCCTGGTACGAGTCGCGGCTCGAGCGGCAGACCGCGCCGCAGGGCCCGCGACGGACCCTGTTCTCCGCGGACCTCGTCGGCACCGCCGAGCAGATCGTCGAACAGCTGGTGCAGGACGCCACCTTCGCCCAGGTCGACGAGTTCCGCATCGAGCTGCCCTACGAGTTCGCCGGCGACGAGTACGAGCAGATCCTGTCCGACGTCGTCGCGAAGGTCGCCCCCGAACTCGGCTGGGCGCCGGTCACCAGCACGAGCGCGGCGACGGTGACGGTGACGGCATGACCCGGTACGTCCTCTCCCGCACCGGGCAGGCCCTGCTCGTGCTCTGGGCCGCGTGGACCATCTCGTTCTTCGTGCTCTACGTGCTGCCGAGCGACCCGGCCCGGATCATGCTCGGGCCGGACGCGACCGACGTCACCGCGGCCCAGCTCGACCAGCTCCGACACCAGTACGGGCTGGACCAGCCGGTCGTCGTGCAGTACTTCCAGCACCTCGGGCAGCTGTTCGCCGGCGACCTCGGACACTCGATCGGGTCCGGCCGCCCCGTCGCGGACGTCATCGGCGAGGCGGTCCTGCCCACCGCACAGATCGCCGTCGCCGGGCTGCTGCTCGCCGTCGTCTTCGGCGCCGGCCTCGCCGTGGTCGCGACCTGGACCCGGAACCGGGCGCTCGGGCAGTTCCTGCTCCAGCTGCCCCCGGTCGGCGTCGCGGTGCCCGGGTTCTGGTTCGCGCTGCTCCTGGTGCAGTGGTTCTCGTTCGGGCTGCACGTGTTCCCGGCGTTCGGCGGGCAGGGACCGTCGTCGGTGGTGCTCCCGGCGATCACCCTCGCGCTGCCGACCGGCGCGACGATCGCGCAGCTGCTGTCCAAGTCGCTCGTGCAGACGCTCCGCGAGCCGTACGTCGACACGGCGTACGCCAAGGGTGCCGGCCGGTGGCGGGTGCAGCTCCGGCACGCGCTGAAGAACGCGGCGCTCCCCGCCCTCACCGTCACGGGCCTCATCGTCGGCCAGCTGTTCTCGGGCACCGTCGTCACCGAGACGGTGTTCTCGCGACCGGGCCTCGGACGCGTCACCGCGACCGCTGTGCAGGGCCAGGACATCCCGGTCGTCCAGGGCATCGTGCTCCTCGCGGCGGCGATCTTCGTCGTGACCAACCTCGTCGTCGACCTCGTGTACCCGCTGCTCGACCCGCGGGTCGTGCTCGCCGGGAGCCGCCGGAAGCTCCGCGAGCAGGCCGACGGCCCGACCGGCGGCGCCGGCGCGGGCGGCTCGGCAGTCGACGCGACCACCACTCCGACCACCGCCCGGGAGGTGCACGCATGACCGAGACGACCCAGCTCGCCGGTCGGCTCGACCGCAGGACCCCGCTCGCCGCCGACCGCCCGCGGACCGGGGGTGTGGCGTCGGTCCTGGGGTCCGTGGTGGCCCGGCCGACCCTGACCGTCGCCGTGCTCTGGCTCACCCTCGTCGTGCTGAGCGCGGTCCTGCCCGGAGCCCTGACGCACCACGACCCGCTCGCCGCGGACCCCGCCGTGAAGCTCACGGCACCGAGCGCCGCGCACTGGTTCGGAACCGACCAGCTCGGCCGCGACCTCTACGCCCGGGTGGTGCACGGCACCGCGCTCACGCTGCAGGCCGCCGTCCTGGCGATCGTCATCGGGCTCGTGGGCGGTTCGCTCATCGGGCTCGTCGCGGGGTTCGTCGGCGGGGTCGTCGACGCCGTGCTCATGCGCTTCGCGGACGTCCTGCTCGCGATCCCGAGCCTGCTGCTCTCGCTCACGATCGTCACCGTGCTCGGCTTCGGCACCGGCAACGTGGCCGTCGCGGTGGGCGTCGCGAGCATCGCCACCATCGCCCGGATCATGCGCGCCGAGGTCGTCCGCGTCCGCACCGCGCAGTACGTCGAGGCAGCCGCGTCCGGGGGGAACCGCTGGTGGCGCGTGCTCCTGGTGCACGTGCTGCCGAACGCCGCCGGCCCCGTGCTCGTCCTCGCCGCGCTCGAGTTCGGCACCGCGATCCTGGCGGTGTCCAGCCTGAGCTTCCTGGGCTACGGCGCGCAGCCGCCGCAGCCCGAGTGGGGCTCGCTCGTCGCCACCGGCCGCGACTACATCGCGTCGTCGTGGTGGCTCACGACCATCCCCGGTCTCGTCATCGCCGTCACCGTGCTCGCCGGCAACCGACTCGCGCGAGCACTCGACACCGAGGGGAGGGCCGTCCGGTGAGCCTGGTCACGGTCAACGACCTGACGGTCGCCTACGGACACGGCCGGCACGCCCGCACCGCGCTGCACGGCGTGTCCTTCACGGTCGGCCGCGGCGAGCGGGTCGCGATCGTCGGCGAGTCGGGTTCGGGCAAGTCGACGACCGCGCATGCGCTGCTCCGCCTGCTGCCGCGGTCCGCGCACCTGACGGGAGGCACGGTGCGGCTCTCCGGAGCAGGCTCGGGCGGCGCAGACCTCGACCTGGTGACGGCGTCCGACGCCGAGGTCCGCGCGGTGCGCGGCCTGCGCATCGGGTTCGTCCCGCAGGACCCGACGGTGTCGCTCAACCCGGTCACCCGGATCGGGACGCAGGTCGCCGAGGTGCTGCGCATCCACGGCCTCGCGAGCGGCGCCGAGGCACACGAGCGCGCGGTCGAGGAACTCCGCCGCGCCGGCATCGACCGCCCCGAGCTCCGCGCCCGGCAGTACCCGCACGAGCTCTCCGGCGGCATGCGGCAGCGTGTCCTCATCGCGATAGCGCTCATCGGCGACCCCGAGCTCCTCGTCGCCGACGAACCGACCAGCGCGCTCGACGTCACGGTGCAGCGCACCATCCTCGACCACCTCGACCGGCTCGTCGCAGAGCGCGGGACCAGCGTGCTGTTCATCACGCACGACCTCGGGGTCGCGGCCGACCGGGCGGACCGCATCATCGTGATGTCCGACGGTCGGATCGTCGAGCAGGGCACGCCCGCCGAGGTGCTCGACGCTCCGCGAGAGCCGTACACCCGGGCGCTCATCGCCGCCGCCCCCAGTCTCGACGACGTGACCGTGTCCGTGGGAGCCGGACCGGGCCTCCCGGCCGACGACCGCGACCACCTCGTCGTCGCGACCGGCCTGCGGAAGTCCTTCGACCGCGTCACCGCCGTCGACGACGTCGACGTCGTCGTGCCGCGCGGGCGGACGCTCGCGCTGGTGGGGGAGTCCGGGTCGGGCAAGTCCACGACGGCGCGGCTCGTGCTCGGACTCGAGCGACCGGACGGCGGCAGCGTGCACTTCGACGGTGCCGACGTCACGGGCGCCCGCGGTCGGGCACTCCGCGCGTACCGGCGGCGGGCGCAGGTCGTGCAGCAGAACCCGTACGCGGCGCTGCACCCGCGGCTGTCCGTCGGGTCGATCATCGCGGACCCGCTCGCGGCGTTCGGCATCGGCAGCCGCCGGTCCCGTGCAGCGCGCGCTGCGGAGCTGCTCGACCTGGTGGCGTTGCCCCAGTCGGCGCTCGGGCGTCGTGCGTCGGAGCTCTCGGGCGGACAGCGGCAGCGTGTCGCGATCGCCCGTGCCCTCGCACTCGACCCGTCCTTCGTCGTGCTCGACGAACCCGTCTCCGCGCTCGACGTGTCGGTGCAGGCGCAGATCCTCGACCTGCTCGCCTCACTCCAGGAGACACTCGGCGTGTCCTACCTGTTCATCTCGCACGACCTCGCCGTCGTCCGGCGCATCGCGCACACCGTCTCCGTGCTGCGCGGTGGCCGGGTCGTCGAGCACGGGGACGTCGAGCAGGTCCTGCACGATCCGCGCGACGAGTACACGCGCGCGCTCCTCGACGCGATCCCGGGCCGGTCCCGGCGCGTCGACCCCGTTCCCGCGTCCGCTGTCGGCGGCGTCGTTCCCGCGTCCGCCGTCGGCGGTGCCGTTCCCGCGTCCGCCGTCGGCGGCGTCGTTCCACCCGAAGGAGTCTCATGACCAACCCACGCACCCCGATCCGTCTGGTGGCCGCGATCGCGGCCGGCACCGCGGCGGTCCTGGTCATGGCGGGCTGCTCGTCGGGCGGTTCCGGTGGGTCGACGGACTCGTCGAAGCCCGTCGACGGCGGCGACCTGACCTACGCCATCGCGAACGACCCGATCTCGCTCAACCCGTCCGGCACCGGGGCCGGCAACGACACGCTCGCCATCACCAGGCAGCTCGTCGACTCGCTGCTCTGGCAGGACCCGTCCGACGGGTCGCTCAAGCCGTGGCTCGCGACGAAGTACTCCGCGAATGCCGACGCGACCGCGTTCACGTTCGACCTGCGCTCCGGCGTGACGTTCTCGGACGGCACGGAGTTCGACGCGACCGCCGTCAAGGACACCTTCGACGACATCGCGAAGGCGGGTGCGTCGAGCACCGCCTCGTCGTACTTCGCCGGGTACGAGGAGACCAAGGTCATCGACGAGGACACCGTCGAGGTCGACTTCTCGTCGCCGAACGCCGCGTTCCCGAACGCGACCGCGTCGGTGGCGCTCGGCATCGTGGCGCCGGGGACCACGGAGACGCCCTTCGACGACCGGGCCGACGGCAAGGCCGTGATCGGCACCGGGCCCTTCACGCTCGACTCGTACACGAAGAACACCTCGACCGTCCTGTCGAAGCGCAAGGACTACGACTGGGGTCCCGCGGCGCGCGACAACTCGGGCGCGGCGCACCTGTCGAAGGTGACGTTCCAGGTCGTCCCGGAGGCGAGCGTCCGCACGGGCAGTCTGCAGTCCGGACAGCTCGACGCGATCTCCAGCGTGCAGCCGAGCGACGTCGACACCCTGAAGACGCAGTACGACCTCGTCACCCGCGCGAACCCCGGGCAGGTCTTCGGCCTCACCTTCAACCAGAAGCGCCCGCTCGTCGCCGACCTCGCGGTCCGCAAGGCGATCGCGCAGACCGTCGACGCGGAGACCGTCCGTGACACCGCACTGAACGACCTGTTCAAGGTCGGGACCTCGGTGCTCGGCTCGACGACTCCCGGGTACGTCGACACCTCGGACGCCGTCACGCACGACCCGTCAGCGGCCGCCGATGCGCTCGACGACGCGGGCTGGAAGGAAGGATCGGACGGCATCCGCGTGAAGGACGGGAAGAAGCTCCAGCTCAAGCTCATCTGGATCACGAACTTCGGACCGAACCAGACGTCGCTCGAACTCATCCAGCAGGAGCTCGAGAAGGTCGGCATCGGCCTGACGCTGGAGAGCGGCACCGTGCCGCAGTACCTCGCGAACACCACGAGCGGCGACTGGGACATCGCGTGGGACAACAGCTCGCGTGCCGACGGTGACGTGCTCCGCTCGAAGTTCTCGTCGGACGGCGCACAGACCATCGGCGCCGACGACAGCACCCTCGATGCGCTGTTCACGAAGGAGCTCGCGCAGTCCGACGTCACCGAGCGGAACGCCACGTTCGAGGAGATCCAGGAGCGCATCGCGTCCCAGGTCGACTTCGTCCCGGTCCACGAACTGACGAGCATCATCGCGCCCGCGAAGTCGGTCCACGGCATCGCGTTCGGTGCCGACACCCGACTCGACCAGCTCACCGGCGCCTGGAAGGACGCAGCATGACCATCGTCCCGCTCTCGGTCCTCGACCTCGTCCCGGTGTCGTCCGGGTCGACCCCGGCGGCGGCGCTGCGCAACACCGTCGACCTCGCCGTCGCCGCCGAACGCGCCGGGTACGCCCGCTACTGGCTCGCCGAGCACCACCTGAACCCCGGCGTCGCCGGCAGCGCACCGAACATCGTGATCGGGGCCGTCGCCGGTGCGACCTCGACGATCCGTGTCGGCAGTGCGGCGACCCTCGTCGGCAACGTCCGCGGGCTGCAGATCGCCGAGACGTTCGGCACGCTGACCGGCCTGTACGGGCCGCGATTCGACCTCGGCCTCGGCCGCTCCGGGGCTCCGGCTCCGGGCACCCTGAGACCGCCGCCCCCCGCACCGCGGGCCGACGAGGTGGTCGACGGACTCCTCGTGCCCGCGCCGTACGACTTCAAGGTCGCCCCGGGATCGCGGTTCGCGCTGCAGGGAGAGCTCCTCGGTCGCGTGCCCGGCGACGTCGATCGGTTCGAGGGGGAGCTCGACCTGATCCGTGCACTGTTCGCGGGGACGTACACGCCCGACGCCGCGTCCGTCGCTCGCTCCGGCTCCGGCTCCGGCTTCGGCACCGGCCCCGATGCGGGCTCCGGCTTCGGCTCCGACGCCGGCTCCGGCCCCGGCTCCGGTTTCGGCATCGTCGAGGCGACGCCTGCCACTGGCGCCGCCGTCGAGCTCTGGATCCACGGGTCCACCGGCGGAGCGAGCGCTCGTGCGGCCGGTGCCCTCGGCCTGCCCTACGGTGCGAACTACCACACGTCGCCCGGCACGGTCCTGGCCTCGGTGCAGGCCTACCGCGACGCGTTCCGTCCGGGAGTGCTCCCCGAACCGCGCGTCATCGTGTCGGCCGACGTCGTGGTGGGCCGGGACGCCGCCGAGGCCGAGGAACTCGCGCTCGGCTACGGCCAGTGGGTGTCCTCGATCCGCTCCGGTGTCGGCGCCATCCCGTACCCGAGCCCGGACGAGGCTCGGGCGACCGAACTCCACGGCGAGGCCGCAGCCGCCGTCGCCGACCGGATCGCGACCCGGTTCGTCGGGGACGCCGCGCACGTCGCCGACCGGCTCGAGACGCTCCGCCGTGTCACCGGTGCCGACGAGCTCCTCGTCACGACGATCACGCACGACCACGCCGCACGGGTCCGGTCGTACGAGCTGCTCGCCGCCGAGTGGGCAACCCGTGCGTCCGGCACGGCCGCCGAGCCGGTCGCGACGGGGGTGGCGCGCTGATGCGGTTCCAGGTCTTCGACATCGTGCGCCACCGTGGGCAGGCGGTCACGGGCCCCATCGTGTCGCCCGCGTAGCGGCCCGCCGAGCTCCGCCCCGCGGCGCGCCGGTCGCGCAACACGCCGCTCACTTCCGCCGGGATCGCACAACACGCCGCTCACCTCACGAGGTGAGCGGCGTGTTGTGCGCCCGCGACGTCGCGCCCCGCGCGCGTCGTCACCACCCGCCGGACGGGAGGCGCGGTGCCGGCCCGCACCGCACCTCCTGTCCGACGTGTCGTCCCGCCCGCGTCCCGCCGGGTGCGCGCCGACGCGGAACGACAGCACCGCTGTCGTACGACAGCGGTGTTGTCGTTGCTTGCGCGCGCGGGGTCGCTGCGCGTGCGAGGAGCGACGGAGTCGCTGTCGTACGACGTCGGCGTCGTCGTTCTGAGTCGGGGGAGCGCCCGCGCTCGTTCCCCGCACGCGGGACCGATTGGCACGACTGCGGGACCAGTGGTCCGCCCGCGGCACCGGGTTGGTCGGTGGGCGGGACCGGCGGCCCGCCCACCGGCAGGCCGTTGCGTGTGCAAACGGCGACAAGTGCGTTGTCGTACGACAGCGGCGCTGTCGTTCTGGGTCGGAACTGCGTCGGCCACCCCGACCCGCCGACCTCCGACCCGCCGACCCCCGCCCACGGCAGGCCGTTGCGTGTGCAAACGGCGACAAGTGCCTTGTCGTATGACAGCGGCGCTGTCGTTCTGGGTCGGAACTGCGACCGCCTCCGGCCCGCCCGCCTCCGCCAGCCCCGCCCGACTCCGCCGGCCCCGCCCGGCCCCGCCCGGCCCCACCCGAACGCAGACGCCCCCGCGACCAGGGCGGTCGCGGGGGCGTCGTGCGGACGGGCGCAGCGTCAGCTGTTGTCGAGCGGGAGCCCCTCCGGGTTCACCTCGGACTGCTCCACGGCCTCGTTCGACAGGTTGTACGCCTGCAGCCACTTCGCGTAGGTGCCGTCGTCGATGAGCTCGTCGATCGCCTTGGCGACCGGTTCGGCGACCCCGCTGTCCTTCTTCGTGGTCGCGGCGATCAGACCCTGCAACGACGACCCGGCGCCGGAGTAGGTGCCCGCGGTCTTCGTCGCCTTCGCGGTCCCCTTGCTCTGGGTGTTCTGGTAGGCGATCGTCGGGTTCGGCCCGAAGTACGCGTCGATCTTGCCGGAGTCGAGCGCGAGCTTCACCGCGTTCCCGTCCGGGTAGTACTTCACCGTGAAGTCCTCGCCCTTCGCCTGGAGCTCGTGCTGCCACTCGAGCAGGATCTTCTCCTGGTTCGTCCCGGAGCTGACGGAGAGCGTCTTGCCGGCGAGCACGGACGGGTCGCCGTCGAACGTCAGCGAGCTCGAGTCCAGCACCTGGAACGCGAGGTTGTCCTGCCGGTACGAGGCGAAGTCGTACTTCTCCTTCCGCTGCTCGGTCACGGTGACGTTCGAGAACCCGGCGTCGTACTTGCCGCTGTCGATGCCGACGAACAGGTTGTCCCACGTGGCGTTCTGGACGTCGGCCTCGAGCCCGAGCTTCGCGGCGACCAGGCGGCCGAGGTCGGGCTCCAATCCGGTGATCGTCTTCTGGTCGTCCCCGGTGAAGGCGAGCGGGGGGAAACCGGACGGCAGCGCGCCGACGCCGATGACGAGCTTGCCGGACGCCTTGACGTCGGCGGGGAGCGCATCGTGGAGCGCCTCGTCCGGGGTGACGGTGACCGTGGTCTCGGTGGCGGCGCCGTTCGACGCGGCTCCGATCGTGACGGCGCCGTCGGAGGAGCCCGATCCCGTGCCGGCGCTGGCGTTCGCGGCGCAGCCGGCCAGGGCGACGACGACGCCGGCGGCGAGGACGAGGGCGCCGGCGCGGCTGCGCCAGCGAGAGGGGCGGGACGGAGTGAGCGTGGACATGGTTCTCCAGTGTTCGGGTGCTGTGTGGGGTGGGGAGATCAGCGGACGCGGGACAGGAAGTCCTGCGTGCGGGCGTGCTGCGGGTCGTCGATGACCTGCGCGGGCGGTCCCTGCTCGACGATGCGGCCGTGGTCGAGGAAGACGACGTGGTCGGCGACATCGCGGGCGAAGGCGACCTCGTGCGTCACGATGACGAGGGTGGTGCCGGACTCGGCCAGCGAGCGGATCACACCGAGCACCTCGCCGACGAGCTCCGGGTCCAGGGCCGAGGTCGGCTCGTCGAGCAGGACCACCGAGGGCTCGAGTGCCAGCGCGCGCGCGATCGCCACGCGCTGCTGCTGGCCGCCGGACAGCTGCCGCGGTCGGGTGTCCGCGCGGTCGCCGAGGCCGACCCGGTCGAGCAGGGCTCGGGCACGCGAGCGAGCGGTCGACGCGGGTACGCCCGACGCGATGGGCCCCTCCGCGACGTTCTCGAGCGCCGTGAGGTGCGGGAACAGGTTGAAGTGCTGGAACACGAACCCGATCCGGGCACGCTGTCGCAGGATGAGCCGCTCGGGCAGCTCCTTGTACCGGGGGACCCCGTCGCGCCCGGTGCGGAGCCGGACGCCGATGGTCTCGCCACCGATGGTGACGACACCGCGGTCGAGTGGTTCGAGGTGGTTGATCGCCCGGAGGAGCGTGGACTTGCCGGACCCGGACGGGCCGAGGATCGCGGTGACGCTGCCGGACGGCAGGGTCAGGTCGACCCCGTCGATCACCGTCTGCGAGCCGAACGCCTTCACGGCACCGTGGATGTCGATGCTCGCGCTCATCAGATCGCCCTGTCGTTCGTGGTGGAGGTGCCGGACGCGACCACCCGCTGGGTGGCGGCTGCCTGGCCGTGGCGATCCGCGCCTCCCGGCCCGGCGGTCGACCGGCGGCCTCGCCGCCGGACCGCAGCCCGCAGCCGCTGGAAGGGGGTCGGCGGCAGCGCGCGGACCGCGCCACGTGCCGTCCAGCGCTCGACGTAGTACTGCACGACCGAGACCGCGCTGGTGAGGACGAGGTACCAGATCGTCGCGACGACGAGCAGCGGGATGATGTCGGTCGGGTACGTGCTCGACAGGTTCTGCACGACGCCGAACAGGTCGAGCAGCGAGACGTAGAACAGCAGTGACGACGCCTTGAGCAGCCCGACTATCTGGTTGACGAAGGCGGGCACGATGGACCGGAGCGCCTGGGGGAGGATCACCCGCACGAACTGGCGGCGGCGGGGGAGCCCGAGGGCCTGCGCCGCTTCGTGCTGGCCGTGGTCGACGGCGAGCACCCCGGCGCGGACGATCTCGGACGCGTACGCGATCTCGCTGAGGCTCAGCCCGATGACCCCGATCGCCAGGTCGCCCAGCACGTTCGCGGTCGGGACCTCGAGCTGCGGACCGAACGGGATCCCGATGCCGATGGTCGGGTACAGCGACCCGAGGTTGTAGAGGAAGACGAGCACGAGGATGAGTGGCACGGAGCGGAAGAGCCACACGTACCCCCATGCGAGTCCGGACAGCACCGGGTTCCTCGAGAGCCTGGCGATCGCGACGACGATGCCGCCGGCGAAGCTGATCACGGCGCTCAGGGCGGTGGCCACCAGGGTCAGTTGCAGCCCGGTCAGGATCGCCGGGCTGAACAGCCACTTGCCCACCGCGGGCCAGCCCCACTGCTCGTTCGTGAAGAGCGTCTCGACGAAGTTGAGCAGCACGACGAGGACGAGCGCCGCGGCGATCCAGCGGACCGGGTGGCGCAGCGGGACGACCGGTCGGTCGAGCGCGGCGCGTCCCGCCGCGTCGATCGCCCGGTCGGAGGGCCGTCCGGCCTGCCTGGAGGCGCGGTGCGCGTCCGCGTCGCTCCTCGCGGCGTCGGGGCGGGTCACCGCGTCCCGCTCCGTGTGGGTGGTCTGGGTCATGTCGCGACCGTAGGAGGTGCGGCACGCCCCGACAACGCTCGGCGCAACACACCGGCACGGAACGAAACACCGCGTCGCACGACCGGGTCGCGATGACGTTCGGTGACGCACGAGAGCGTCTATCGTGACGCCCATGACCGCACACCGTGTGACCGCACCAGCGCTCCCGTCCGACGGCAGCGCGCCGAAGGGCCCCGCGTCCTACTTCCCGAGCATCGAGCGCACGTACGGTCGTCCGGTCCAGGACTGGCTCGACCTCGTGGCGGACCGACTCGACGACCACCGGCACATGGAGGTCGTGTCCTGGCTCAAGGACGAGCACGGGCTGGGGCACGGGCACGCCAACGCCCTGGTGGGGTACGTCAAGGCGCACCTGCCCGGTTGACAGGGTTGACGTCGAACCGCGAGAATGGGTTGACGCAGTTGACAGGAGGCACCATGGCCGCGACCGAACGTGTCCGTCGGGCAGACGCTCCGACCGCGGGTGGGGCCGGCAGCGGGGTGCGCACCGGTCACGTGGCGGAGGACGCCCTGGTCGACGCGCTCCGCGTGCGGATCCGAGCGGGCCGCGCGGCGGTCGCCCTCGACGGCGACGTCGACGTCGACGCCCTCGCCGACCGCATGCTCGCGGCGCTGCCGAGCGTGAAGCACGAAGCGGACGCGCTCATCGGGCCGTTCTACGACACGCCGACGCTCGCCGCGTGGCGCGGGGTGACCCGGCAGGCACTCAGCAAGGCCACGGCGAAGCGGGACCTCATCGGGCTGAAGATCGGGGACGGCAGCCTCGTCTTCCCCTCGTTCCAGTTCGGCGCATCGGGCGCACCGCTGCCGAACCTGCGGCAGGTGTTGGCACTGGTGGACCCGGACCGGATCGACCCGTGGGGCAGTGCGCTCTGGCTCAACACCGTCGCGGACGAGTTCGGCGGGACGACCGCTGCCCAGGCCTTGCGTGACGGCCGTACCGAGCAGGTGCTCGCCGCTGCCCGCCGCGCGGCGAACGCGTGGGCGGCCGGGGCGTGACCCCGAGCCGGAACGAGGTCGCCCAGCGTCCGCCGCGGGGTGACCTGGACCTCGACGACTTCCCGGCCGAGGAGTCCCGCGGCACGACCTTCTACCGCGCGAAGCGGCACGACCGCGGGACGTGGTGGTTCGCGAGCACCGAGCCCGACGCGGACGGCGTCGACGGCGGCCGGTTCGACCTCGCGCTGCCACGCGGCACCTGCTACTGGGCCGACGCGGTCGAGGTCGCCGTCCGTGAGCGTCTCGCCCACCACACGCTCGGCACGAACACCGTGTTCGCGCCGCGCGCCCGCGAGATGGTCGTCGTCGCGGCCCGGGCGTCGCGGGGTCGCCGGTTCGCGGACGTCACGCACCCCGCCGCCGTCCGCTTCGGTGTGGGCGCGGAGCTGCAGACGATGGGCGACTACCGCGTGCCCCAGGCGTGGGCCCGCGCCTTCGACGACGCCGGGTTCGCGGGCGTCCGCTACAGCACCCGTTTCTCGAGCGCGTCCGCCGCCAACGCCTGGGCGGTGTTCGGCGACGCCGGCGTCCCCAGGCGGCCCCGTCCGGAGCGTGTACACCGCGACGGCGTCACCGCCTGCCGCGAGTCCGGCATCCGCGTGATCGAGGACGGCTCCGACGCCGGTCCCGACCGCTTCACCTTCACGGAACCGCCGACGAACTGACCGTCCGCCAGGAGGCGCGGCGACTGTCGGTGGCGCACCCTACGGTGTCGACGTGGTTGAGCCCGTCGACGCGTGGTGGCGCCGCCGACAGTGGTCGCGCGGCGAACCGGTGCCGTACGCCGTCGGCCAGTTCCGTGCCGACTGGCTCTCGTACCCCGTGCTCGTGCGGCAGTACCACCCGGAGTGGAACGCGGGCGTGGTGCTCAGTCAGGTCCCGCCCGCGGCAGAGGTCCTGCTCACGTGGGAGTGCGACGTCGGGCACGTCTTCGTCGCGACGCCCGCCGAGCAGCGGTCGCGGCCCGGCCGTGAACGACGGCGGTCGGTGTGGTGCCCGGAGTGCGCCGCGCAGGCCAAGCCGCAGCGCTGGCCGGTGCTGCCCGACGACTGGCCCGACACCGTGCCGGCACCGCAGCGCGCGGTCCGGCAGACCGGTCGGCAGACGCTGCCCGCCGCACCCGCCGGTCGCGGTGGACGGGTGGGTGGTGCTGCCCGGACCGGCCGCGGCGCACGTCGCCCGGTCGAGCGGACGATCTGTCCGAAGACGCCGCGGTTGCCGTCGGGTGCGTCGTTCACGAGCGCCTGCGCCCCGGCGACGGCCTCGGCGGTCGAGGCCGAGCTCCGTGCCGCCCTGTCCGAGCGGTTCGCCTTCACGTTCGACCACACGGCGATCCGGCTCGACCGTCCGTTCTTCGACCACGTCGAGGTCTGGCCCGACATCGTGCTGCCGGAGCTCCGCGTCGCGATCGAGTACGACTCGACGGGGCGTCACGGGCTCGAACACGTCGGTCCCCGGCAGGAGACGGACCGGCGGAAGGACCGTGCGGTCCGCGGTGTCGGCTGGGAGGTCGTGCGCATCCGCACCGGGCGGCTGCAGGCACTGGGCCCACACGACCTCGAGGTGTCCGGCATCTCGGGCCGGACGGTCGACCGGTTGGTCGACACCCTGCGCGAGATCCGCGGCGCCCTGTTCGTCGACGCGTACGCGCGGTGACGACGTGTCGGGCCCGGGTCGACCCGCGTCCGCACCCCGGTCGTCCGGTGCCCGCACTCGAGCCGCCCGGACCTGGACGGCTCGATCCGGACAACCGCGGGGATGCGCGGCTTCTCGGGGTACAGCCAGCTGGGACCGGTGACGCCTCATCGATAGGAACGGTGCATGACCGCGACGCTCTTCTGCCTGCACGCCCTCGGGGCCAGCTCCGAGGAGTTCGCGCTGCTCCGGACGCGGCTCGCGGACACGGTGCGGCTCATCGGCGTCGACCTGCCCGGTTTCGGCACGAGCCCCGCGTCGGCAGGGACGACCGTCGAGGAGATGGCGGTGCAGGTCGAACGAGCGATCGGGACGAGCGGCGCGACCGAGTGGGGACTCATCGGACACTCGATGGGCGGCAAGGTGGCCACCGTCGTCGCCGACCGGACCATGGCCGGGACGAACGGACTGTTCGGGCTCCGTGCCGTCGTGCTCCTCGCGGCGTCCCCGCTCGCCCCCGAACCGATGGACGACGCGCGGCGTGAGCGCATGCTCGGCTGGGCGGAGCCGGACGGCATCTCCCCGACGCACGCCGCCGAGTTCGTGGACGCGAACACGGCACGCCTCCTGCCCCCGGAACGCCACTCGATGGCCGTGCACGACGTCGAGCGCACCGACACGGCCGCGTGGACGGCCTGGCTCCTGCGGGGCAGCCGTGAGGACTGGAGCGGCTCCGCGCCGACCAACCCGGTGCCGGCGCTCGTGCTCGCCGGCGCGGAGGACGGCGACCTCGGCGAGGCTGCGCAGCGCGCGCTCACGCTCCCGCACTGGTCCGCGGCCGACTTCGACGTCGTCCCGGGTGCCGCGCACCTGCTGCCGTGGGAGCGACCGGACGAGGTCGCGGCGCGCATCCGCACCTTCTGGACCGACCGCGTGGCGCACGGCCCCGTCGTGCCGACCGAGACCGCGCGGGTGATCGCGTCGCCTCGGGTGAGTGCCCGGACGCGCAGCGCGTTCGCGCGCCGGTCGCTGCCGGACGACCCCGACGCGGTCCCCGAAGCGCTCGACGCCGTGCAGCTCGCGACCCTCCGCGGGATCGCCGACGTCGTCGTGCCCCAGCCGGGGTCGCGCCCGGTCGACCTGGCGCTCCGGGTCGACCGTCAGCTGGCGCAGGGGACGGGTGACGGCTGGCGGCCGGACGGGCTGCCTGTGGACGTGGAGGCGTACCGGGCCGCCCTCGATGCGCTGCAGCCCGTGGCGGCTGCGGGGACCGACGCCCTGACGCCGGTGCTCGACGACGTGGCGGCCGGGCGCGCAGACCTCCCCGGTGCGCTCGACGCCGAACAACTCCGGCGCTGGTACGAGGACGCCAGCGTCGACCTCGTGAAGCAGTGGCTCGCGCACCCGGCGACGATGGCCGCGATCGACTACGACGGCTTCGCCAACGGCGGCGACGGCGTCCGCAAGCAGGGGTTCCAGCTGCTCGGAGCGGGCCAGCGGGAACCGTGGGAACCGAGAGGAGCCACGACGTGCGACTGAACGACCAGCGACGGTACGGAACGGACGAGGTCGTCGACGTCGTCGTCGTCGGCACCGGGGCGGGCGGGGCACCCCTGCTCGCGAGCCTGGCCCGGCGCGGGCTGTCGGTCGTCGCGCTCGAGGCAGGGCCGAACACCGAGCCCGGCGATCACCTGCCGGACGAGGTCGAGGCACCGGCCGACGTGAACTGGATGGAGGAGCGGATCAGTGGCGGCGACGCCCCCACCGCGTTCGGGCCGAACAACAGCGGCACCGGCGTCGGCGGGTCGACGCTGCACTGGGGAGCCTTCACCCCGCGCCCGAGCGTCCACGACCTGCGGCTCCGCTCGGAGTCGGGGCAGGGCGAGGACTGGCCGCTCGACCACGACGAGCTCACCGGGTACATCGAGCAGGTCGAGCACGACGTCGGCGTCGCCGGGCCCGAGCACTACCCCTGGGACCCGTCCCGCCGGTACCGGATCCGCCCACCCGCGCGGAACGCGTCCTCGGACATGATGATGCGCGGCACCGCGGCGCTCGGGATCACGGCCACGGACGCCCCGGTCGGGCTCACGACCCAGGACCGGCACCAGGAGCACCACGGCCTCCGCCAGGCGTGCGTGTCCTGCGGTTCCTGTCACCAGGGCTGTCGGAACGGGTCCAAGGTCTCGATGGACACGACCTACCTGCCGGCTGCGGTCGCGTTCGGCGCCGAGATCCGGCCGGACGCCTTCGTGCACGGCATCGAGCTCGACGAGCGCGGACGGGTGGCGGCGGTCGTCTACGAACACCGCGGCCGGACCCACCGGCAGCGGTGCCGCGCGCTCGTGCTCGCGGCAGGGGGCGTCGAGACCCCTCGGCTCCTGCTCCACACGGGGCTCGCGAACAGCAGCGGTCAGGTCGGCCGGAACTTCACGGCGCACGGCGCCACCCAGGTCTGGGCCACGTTCGACGAGTCGATGCGGTCGTACCGCGGCTACCCGTCGTCGATCATCACCGAGGACTTCGTCCGTCCCGCCGACGCCGACTTCGCGGGCGGCTACCTCGTCCAGAGCCTCGGTGTCCAGCCGCTGACGTTCGCGACCACCCTCGTCCGCGGCGGGGGACTGCGGGGTGCGGCGCTCGTGCAGGCGATGCGGGACTACCCGTACACGGCCGGGGTCGGCATCAACGCGGAGTGCCTGCCGTCGGAGCGGAACCGGCTCGAGCTCACGGACGAACTCGACGCGCACGGCGTGCCGGTCGCCCGGGTGACGTTCTCACCGGGGGACAACGAGGACGCGATCGAACGGCACGCGGTCCGCACGATGACCGCGATCGTCGAGGCGGCCGGTGGTCGCGACGTCCGGGTCCTGGAACGGAGCGCCCACACGATCGGCACGGCACGCATGGGCTCCGACCCGGCGAGCTCCGTGGTCGACCCCGCCGGGCGGAGCTGGGACGTCGACAACCTGTGGATCGTCGACAACTCGGTGTTCCCGAGCTCGGTGATCGCCAACCCGGCGCTGACGA
>Ga0308167_1000402_pt1 | contig 80822 bp, 111 predicted proteins | sample PhyCR1_2_FD_202138 | JGI IMG/M metagenome (GOLD analysis project Ga0308167, IMG submission 202138) | Phyllosphere microbial communities from UC Gill Tract Community Farm, Albany, California, United States - DLSLRC.R1 | ecosystem: Host-associated > Plants > Phyllosphere > Unclassified | place... | reverse complement strand
CGCTCCGGTCACATAGTTATCTATGTTCCCGGAGACTTACGAACTTGCCGCCTTCCTGCGACACGAACTCTTTAGCGTAATCCTCGTTTTTAAGCGGAGGGGGATGACCTTTCCGCTGTTTTGCTGAGCGTCTGCCTGTGCGGGCTTTCAGCAAAGAAACTCACAATCTGCCCGCCCGACCTTGTGCGCTTTGGTCTCCGTCATGGGAAACAGCGATGGGCGGTAGCGTGTCCAGCAACCGACAAAGAGAGAGATTCATGGAAAATCCAGCCATCCTGTTGCGACGTCTGAACCCTTACTGTGCCCGTGCGATGGAAGGGGCCGCTTCGCTCTGTCAGACCCGCGCCCATGCGGAAATTTTACCTGAGCACTGGCTGCTGAAACTGCTGGAGCAGGGGGAAGGCGATCTGACGGTGCTGGCGCGCCGCTACGAGTGGGAGATGGATGCGCTGTGGCAGGATTTGCTCGGCTGGCTGGATAATCAACCGCGCTCGGTACGCAGCCGCCCGCAGTTATCCGCCGATATCCAGAAACTGCTGCAGGAAGCCTGGCTGCTGGCTTCGCTTGCCGGGGAACAGCGTATCCGTAGCGTCCACCTGCTGATGGCGCTGACTGAAAACCCGCCACTGATCCACTGTGATGGTCTGTGGCCACTGCTGACGCTCAGGATGAGCCAGTTCTCCCGCCTGCGCCCGTTGCTGGACGCACAATCTGACGAGCGGCCGGAACTGCAGCTGGAAGCCGGGCTTGCCCATGAACACGGCAGTGAAGTGGAGTTTGTGGGGCACCCGGCTGGTGCAGAACTGAAAGACGGTGAGCTAAACCCGGCGCTACAGAACGCGCTGGATAAGTTCACCCTCGACGTCACCGCCAAAGCCAGAGAAGGTCAGATTGACCCGGTGTTCGGTCGGGACACGGAAATCCGCCAGATGGTGGATATTCTCTCCCGCCGCCGTAAAAACAACCCGATCCTGGTCGGTGAACCGGGCGTCGGGAAAACCGCACTGGTGGAAGGCCTGGCGCTGCGTATTGCCGAAGGCAACGTACCTGAGTCCCTCAAACCGGTCATCCTGCGCACCCTTGACCTCGGCCTGTTGCAGGCGGGAGCAGGGGTGAAAGGTGAGTTCGAGCAACGGCTGAAAAACGTTATCGACGCCGTGCAGCAGTCACCGGTGCCGGTTCTGCTGTTTATTGACGAAGCCCACACCATCATCGGAGCCGGTAACCAAGCCGGTGGCGCGGATGCGGCCAACCTGCTGAAACCGGCGCTGGCGCGCGGCGAACTGCGCACCATTGCTGCGACAACCTGGTCCGAATACAAACAATATTTTGAGCGCGACGCTGCACTGGAGCGGCGCTTCCAGCGGGTGTTGGTCGACGAGCCGGACGACGAGACCGCCTGCCTGATGCTGAGAGGGCTGAAATCCCGCTACGCACAACACCATGGCGTGCATATCACCGACGATGCAGTAAAAGCAGCGGTCAGCCTGTCGCGGCGTTATCTGACGGGTCGCCAGTTGCCGGACAAGGCGGTTGACCTGCTGGATACCGCCGCCGCCCGGGTACGTATGAGCCTCGATACTATTCCGGAAGCCATGGTGTGCCTGAAAGCACAACTGACCGCGCTGGCGCTGGAAGAGCAGGCGCTGCTGGAAGATATCGCCGCTGGCTGTAGCCGTCATGGTGGCCGTCTGAGCATCATTGAGCAGCAGCAGAATGAACTGGAAGATCTTCTTCAGCAGCAGCAAGGGCGTTTCAGCAACGAAAAGGCGCTGGCGCAGCAGCTGATGGCCAGCCGCCAGGGCAACAGCCAGCAGGCTGAAATTACCGATCTGCAACAGCAGCTGGCGCAGGCGCAGCAGGGTGATCTGCTGGTTCAGGTGGATGTGGACACCCGCACGGTTGCAAACGTGATTGCTGACTGGACCGGCGTGCCGCTCTCTTCATTAATGAAAGACGAGCAGACCGGACTGCTGACGCTGGAAAACGAAATTGGCAGCCGTGTCGTCGGTCAGGATGTTTCCCTTGAGGCCATCGCCCAGCGCCTGCGTGCGGCGAAGACCGGGCTGACGTCAGAGAACGGCCCGCAGGGCGTGTTCCTGCTGGTCGGCCCGAGCGGTGTGGGTAAAACCGAAACCGCGCTGGCGCTGGCGGATGTGCTGTACGGCGGCGAACGATCGCTTATCACCATCAATCTGTCAGAGTACCAGGAGCCGCACACCGTATCGCAGCTGAAAGGCTCACCGCCGGGTTATGTCGGCTACGGCCAGGGCGGCATCCTCACCGAAGCGGTACGCAAACGTCCGTACAGCGTGGTGCTGCTCGATGAAGTGGAAAAAGCGCACCGCGACGTGATGAACCTGTTCTACCAGGTGTTCGACCGTGGCTTTATGCGCGACGGCGAAGGGCGTGAAATCGACTTCCGCAACACCGTTATTCTGATGACCTCGAACCTCGGCAGTGACCACCTGATGCAGCTGCTCGATGAGCAGCCGGACGCCACCGAAGGCGATCTGCACGAACTGCTGCGCCCGATATTGCGCGACCACTTCCAGCCGGCGCTGCTGGCCCGTTTCCAGACGGTGATTTACCGCCCGCTGAATGAAACGGCGATGCGCACCATCGTGGAAATGAAGCTCGCACAGGTCAGCAAGCGCTTACATCTTCATTACGGCCTGACCACGCAGATTGATGAGAGCCTGTATGACGCGCTGACCGCCGCCTGCCTGCTGCCGGATACCGGGGCGCGTAATGCCGACAGTCTGCTCAATCAGCAAATTCTGCCGGTGCTGAGCCAGCAACTGTTAACCCATATGGCCGCCAGACAGAAACCGCAGTGGTTACACCTTAGCTGGAGTGAGGAAGAGGGTATCGGGCTGGCGTTTGACCGTACACAAGGAGTGCACGCATGAGTGGTCAGCCTCCGATCAGATTCAGCCATAACCATCACCAGTTGTTGGTGAAGGGATGTGAAGCAGAGCTCGATGTTCTGGCGTTCGAGGGCGACGAGGCCCTGAGCACACCGTTCAGCTACCGTATTGAATTCACCAGTCCGGATCATGCCATCAGCAAAGAAATGATGCTGATGAAAGCGGCCTCCCTGACGTTGCAGGCCCCGGTTGACCAGGGTTACGGCATCAAAATGCAGCAGGTGGTGCGGGTGATACAGGGGGTGGTGAGCGGCTTTGAGCGCCTCAGCACCTCGAAGGACGAAACCCGTTACGCCCTGACGCTCGCGCCACGCCTGGCGCTGCTTAACCGTTCGCACCAGAACGCCATTTATCAGGACATGTCGGTCCCGCAAATCGTCGAGAAAATCCTGCGCGAGCGTCACGGCATGCGCGGTCAGGATTTTCTGTTCTCGCTTGCAAAAGAGTACCCGCGCCGTGAGCAGGTGATGCAGTACGGCGAGGATGACCTGCACTTTATTACCCGCCTGCTGGGTGAGGCGGGTATCTGGTTCCGCTTCACCGCCGACACGCGGCTGAACATCGACGTGGTGGCGTTTTACGACGGTCAGCAGGGGTATGAAAAAAAACTGATGCTGCCATCGGTTCCGCCGTCAGGCCAGCATTCGGAAGGGGTGGACTCGGTCTGGGGCATGGAGAGCCATCACAGCGTGGTGCAGAAGCAGGTCAGCACCCGGGACTACAACTACCGCCAGGCCACGGAGGACATGAACGCGCGGGCGGATGTGACCCGCGGGGACAGCACCACTTACGGTGAAGCCTATCATTACGCCGATAACTGGCTGACGGCGGGCGTTGCTCACGACCGTAATCCGGCACCGGAGTCCGGCGCGTTCTATGCCCGCATCCGTCACGAGCGCTACCTGAACGGCCAGACGCAGGCCCGTGCCATCACCGGCTGTCCGACCCTCTCGCCGGGTCAGGTGCTCAAAGTCACCGGCGGCTACGAAGTGGCAGAGGTGTTCGCGCAGGGCGTGGTCGTCACGGCGATGCACAGCCATGCGCGACGTGATGAGGACTTCAGCGTCAGCTTTGACGGTATCCCGGACAGCACTGATTTTTGTTTTCGCCCCGCGCCCGGCGCGCGCCCGGTGATGGCCGGCACGCTGCCGGCGCGGGTGACCAGCACCACCGAAAACGACACCTACGGCCATATCGATAAAGACGGCCGCTACCGCGTTCACATGATGTTTGACCGTGATGACCGGGAAACGGGCTTTGAGAGCCTGTGGGTGCGCCAGTCCCGCCCGTATGCCGGCGACACTTACGGCCTGCACCTGCCTCTGCTGGCGGGCACCGAAGTGGCGATTGGATTCGAAGACGGCAACCCGGACCGGCCGTACATCGCCGGCGTGCTGCACGACTCGGCGCACGGCGACCCCGTCACCATCCGCAACTACAAACGCAACGTGCTGCGCACCCCGGCCAACAACAAAATCCGCCTCGACGACGAGCGCGGGAAAGAGCACATCAAGGTCAGTACGGAGTACGGCGGCAAGAGCCAGCTGAATTTGGGTCACCTGGTCGACAGCGAAAAGCAGAAGCGCGGCGAGGGCTTTGAACTCAGAACCGACGGCTGGGGAGCCATCCGGGCGCAGAAGGGGTTGTTTATTACTGCGGATGGACAGGCATCAGGGCAGGGCCAGGTACTGGAGATGGCCCCGGCCATCAGCCTGCTAAAAGGGGCTCTGAACCAGATAATCGAGTGGGGGAGCATAACCAGTGCCCATCACAACTTTTCGCCGGATGCCGATTCGCTGAGAGAGTTTGTTAACGGCGCCAGTAACCTGAAAGAAGCGGCTTTATTGATGGCTGCCCCCAAAGGAATAGCTGCCGTGACACCTGAAAGTACGATAATGCACAGTGGAAAAGGTCTTTACCTGCAAAGTCTGGGTGAGGTCAATATAGCTACGGCACAACGTCATTCTGTCAATGCCAGCAAAGCGATTTCGATGCTGGCTCAGCAGGAAGGAGTACGGCTTGTTTCTGCAAAAGGCCCGATGACTTTTGAATCACACGCAGACACTCTATCCCTGACTTCTCTGAAAGACGTGACTGTGCAGTCCACTCAGGGCCATCTGCAGCTTACGGCGAAAAACGGTATCACGCTTAGCTGTGGCGGAGCGTATATACGGCTTTCGCCGCAGGGAGAGATTCATATTCACGGGCCTGGCCTGCTGAGCCTGAAGGGCCAGCACGAAATGCTCGGACCGCAGAGCGAAGACTTTCCGATGCCGGAACTTCCATCCTCTGTCTGTAAGGAGTGCCTGAAAAGGGCGCAGGAGATGGCTAAAGGATTTGTGCCAAGGGAGAGTTAACAAGTGCAGAATGAATACTCTGATGCCTGGTTAGAGGGGACTAAACGGCTTTGCCAGCAGATTGGGCAGAACTATATCGATGTCATTGTTGATCAGTGCAGTGTGGATTACTCCGTGATCCCTGCGTTATCTGGCTTTTCACCGCAGATTAAATGGCAGTCTCTCTATAAGGATTTGCCTGAGGATATTTATCCCGAGGACGCACCGTTGCTGATGCGGATTATGTTTAACGATTTGCAACAATGGAACTGGCTTCAGGCGCTGGCAAAAGAGATGTCCTCAACGGCGCCTTTACTGATCTTATGTTCTCTTTGGCCATTATCCAGATTGGGAGAATGGCTGACTCAAATCACTAATGCCCGGCAAGAAGGACGGGAAGGGATTTTTCGTTTTTGGGATACTCGTATTTTTTCATATTTTTTTACGGATATTCTGAATGCTGAGCAGCAGGAACAACTGAAATACCCTGCATTGTTCTGGGGGTGGCAGGATCTTGATGGACAATCGGCACTGCTGGCGGGGAGGGGAAGTATCCCGAAACGCGACGAGGCTGCCCAACAGCTCGATTTCAGTGATAGTCAGTATGAAAAATTTATGTGCTTATGTGATGCAAAACGTTTTTTAGCTCAGCAGATGCCAATAATAAGTACTTTCTCCTCCAAAGAGACCCAATTCAAAGCCTGTTTTGAAGGCATGGTGAATGCGACTCACGCTGGGGTATTGTTTGATGATGAACGCGATGCCTTTGTAATCGACCATTTAACCCGATTGAGTCATCAAATCGGATGAGGACAGCTTATTTACGTTAAATCATTCAGTTTATTGTTTTTTAGGATGACAATAATAAATAAGGAAAAGTAATGAAAATTATAATCGTGTTGATGTCTGTGTTTCTTTTAAGTGGCTGTGGCTCTATATCAGAACATGCCTCAGGGTGTTATCAAGAGTATTATCAGGGAACACAGAAAATGGTGGATATGGGATACTGGGTCTACCTTCCCTGGCTTGATGTCCCTTTCTCTGCCGTACTGGACACAGTGACGCTGCCTGTTGATGCCATTTGTATTGCAAATCGTTAATACGGGAATATGATTTTTTAAATGATATTGGTATATATCATTTTTCTGAAGGGAAATCAGAATGAAGATAACAATCTCTTGCGTATTACTGGGTGTTTTTTTACTGGCCGGATGCAGCCAGCCAAAGGCAGAAGCACAAACGCAGAGTGGTGGTACAGGAACAATTAAAGCCATTAACCATACCAAATGGGCTATCAATCACTTCAGCGTAAACGGGCAATCTGGAATAGATGCGATCGGTCCATTTGACGGTGGCGGTGGAGGGTGTTGCTACGGTGTGCCTTCCGTCTGGAAACTAGGAATGACAGTTAAAGTCGACTGGGAAAGCGGTGAAGCCTCCACAGAGGGTTTTCCAGGATTTGCAGATAGAGAGAAGTACAAAGTGTGGCTAAAGAAAATGAGGGCTAATAACAGGGAGCATAGCAAAACTGTGCCTCTGCCAGATTATACGGGACAGGAAACCTGCGGTATTACGGTGCACTTTTTACCCTGCGATGACGTCAAGGTAACGACCAGTTGCTGGTCACCCGCCAATGCAAATTATCCAATTAAACTACCGCTGGAAATGAAGGAGCCGAAAGTATGTCCGAAGTAACCACGGATCTGGTCTGGTACCCGCCAGAATCCCCGGCGCAGGGGCGTTTACCTTCACAAGCGGTATTAGTAGCTAAGAAGCAACAGAAAAGAGTCTGATAAAGATTTATCGCAATGATAAAAATGATTTAATTTTGCCTGGTGGCGGCAAAATTAAATCATTTTATCTGTAAGTGTGGATGACGCAATAAAAGGAAGATAAGGATGAAGATAACAATCTCTGGCGTATTACTGGGTGTTTTTTTACTGGCGGGATGCAGCCAGCCAAGCGCAGAAGCACAAACGCAAAGCAGTGGCACGGGAACAATTGAAGCTATTAACCATACCAAATGGGCTATCAACCATTTCAGCGTTAACGGGCAGTCTGGAATTGATGCGATCGGTCCATTTGATGGCGGCGGCGGCGGATGCTGCTATGGCGTTCCTGCTGTCTGGACGCCTGGAATGACAGTCAGAATTGACTGGGAAACAGGGGTTGGAGGAACAGACGGATTCCCTGGTTATGATCATTGGGATGAATATTTAAAATGGCAAAAAAAAATGGATTCTTTTAAACGTCAACACAGCAAAACAGTGCCTCTGCCAGATTATACGGGACAGGAAACCTGTGGTATTACGGTGCATTTTTTGCCTTGTGACGACGTGAAGGTGACAACAAGCTGCTTTACCTACGGCAGCCCCTCTTACCCGATCAAATTGCCGCTGGAAATGAAGGAGCCGAAAGTATGTCCGAAGTAACCACAGATCTGGTCTGGTACCTGCCAGAATTTCCGGCCCAGGGGCGTTTGCCGTCGAAGGCTGCACTGGTTGCTAAGAAGTAACAGAAAAGAGTCTGATAAAGATTTATCTCAATAATAAAAATGATTTAATTATGCCAGCCAGTGGCGCAATTAAATCATTTTATCTGTAAGTGTGGATGACGCAATAAAAGGAAGATAAGGATGAAGATAACAATCTCTGGCGTATTACTGGGTGTTTTTTTACTGGCGGGATGCAGCCAGCCAAAGGCAGACGCACAAACGCAAAGCGGTGGCTCGGGGACGATTGAAGCCATTAACCATACCAAATGGGCGATCAATCACTTCAGCGTTAACGGACAGTCGGGGATTGATATTATTGGACCTTTTGACGGTGGTGGTGGTGGGTGTTGCTACGGAGCGCCTGCTGTGTGGAAACCAGGGATGACAGTACGTGTAGATTGGGAAACAGGCCAGGGTTCTTCAGCTGGTTTTCCAGGGTTCGCAGATGAAGAAAAGTATCTTGCATGGAAAGCAAAAATTGATGCGCAAAAGAAACATCATAGCCAAATCGTTTCTGTACCGGATTACACAGGACAAAAAACCTGTGGTATTACGGTGCATTTTTTACCCTGTGACGACGTGAAGGTGACAACAAGCTGCTTTACCTACGGTAGCCCTTCTTATCCGATTAAGCTTCCGCTGGAAATGAAGGAGCCGAAAGTATGTCCGAAGTAACCACAGATCTGGTCTGGTACCCGCCAGAATTTCCGGCGCAGGGTCGTTTGCCGTTGCAGGCAAGGAAAACCAGTTGAAGGCTACCTTTTCGACGGTGCTGGTAAGAGTTTTAAAGCAATTTATCCCGATGGCTGAAATGATTTAATTATGCCAGCCAGTGGCGCAATTAAATCATTTTATCTGTAAGTGTGGATGACGCAATATAAGGAAGATAAGGATGAAGATAACAATCTCTTGCGTATTACTGGGTGTTTTTTTACTGGCCGGATGCAGCCAGCCAAAGGCAGAAGCACAAACGCAGAGTGGTGGTACAGGAACAATTAAAGCCATTAACCATACCAAATGGGCTATCAATCACTTCAGCGTAAACGGGCAATCTGGAATAGATGCGATCGGTCCATTTGACGGTGGCGGTGGAGGGTGTTGCTACGGTGTGCCTTCCGTCTGGAAACTAGGAATGACAGTTAAAGTCGACTGGGAAAGCGGTGAAGCCTCCACAGAGGGTTTTCCAGGATTTGCAGATAGAGAGAAGTACAAAGTGTGGCTAAAGAAAATGAGGGCTAATAACAGGGAGCATAGCAAAACTGTGCCTCTGCCAGATTATACGGGACAGGAAACCTGCGGTATTACGGTGCACTTTTTACCCTGCGATGACGTCAAGGTAACGACCAGTTGCTGGTCACCCGCCAATGCAAATTATCCAATTAAACTGCCGCTGGAAATGAAGGAGCCGAAAGTATGTCCGAAGTAACAACGGATCTGGTCTGGTACCCGTCGGAATTTCCGGCGCAGGGGCGCTTACCGTTGCAGGCGGCGCTGGTGGGGAAAAATTGTAAGCAACAGGAGAGTCTGGAGCGTACTTACCGCAATGAGCTTTGCCAGGCTGAAAACAAGCTGGTAGATATGCCGTGTTGTAAGACGCTGCATATTAGCCTGTTTTTTGACGGTACCGGTAATAATCTGAATAACGATCTTTACCTGTCTGATCCAAAACATCCAACCAATATTGCCCGTCTATTTCGTGCCACCATCGGCAGTGGGTATGCCGGCGGTATTGGAGGTTCAGATGCTCTTTTTGACAGTAATGAAGCCGTTTCCGGGCGGTATTTTAAATATTATATTCCGGGCGTAGGTACGCCTTTCCCTGAAATTAACGACCTTGATTACACGAGTTGGGGCCTGGCTACGGCGGCGATGGGGGAGGAGCGAATTAACTGGGGACTTCTGCGCATTATTGATGCCCTGAAGTTTACGCTGACCCAGAAGTGGATGAGCAATGCTGAAAGCCGTGCGGCGTTGGATCAAATGGGAACGACCTGGGCCTCGCTCGGGCTAACCGGCAGCCATAACCGCTACGAAACCTTCACCACAGAGTTGAAAAAACTGAAGTCTTTGCTGAGCCCGACTCTGCAGCAACCTAGCCCTACTCAGCCAAAGCTGCTGGGAATTAAGTTGTATGTATACGGTTTTTCCCGCGGGGCGGCGGCGGCGCGTGCCTTTGTCAGCTGGCTGAGCGAACTGCTGCCGAAGCCGGCGGCCAGTGACCAAAAACCTGAGCAGTGCCTGATGATAGACGACCTGAAAATCCCCCTCAGCGTTGAGTTTCTGGGGCTGCTGGATACCGTGGCATCCGTGGGCATTGCACATGTGGCACCGGTGGCGGAAGGACATATGTCGTGGGCTGACGGGACTCAGGAGCTGCCGGAGGAAAAAACCTACGGCGGGTTAATTAAAAATTGTGCACATCTGGTTTCTTCGCATGAGCAGAGGCTCAGCTTCCCGCTGGACTCTCTCCGCCGTGCTAACGGTAAATATCCGGCAAACTGTAAGGAAATAATCTACCCAGGGATGCATTCTGATATTGGTGGCGGTTATCCTCCTGGAGATCAGGGTAAGGCGAATGGGGAAAATGACAGCCTATTATTGTCTCAGATCACACTTAATGATCTATATAGTTTAGCTTTTCAGGCCGGAGCACCTCTGAAAGTTGCTGGCGATAATCTTCCAAATGACCTCAAAAAGGATAAATGGAGAGCTTTAGTATTAGATGTCTTAACCGAGTTTGATGTCGATACCTCCCTTATCAATCGCTTCAACGCCTGGCGAGAATTAACGCTAAACCTCCCCCCATCAAAAGAAAAAATCACTGACGAACAGGCAGCAGAATACATCCCCCCACGGGCATCGGTCAGTCTTGAAAAAGCGTTTGAAATTCAGATAGCCTGGATTACCGCCTGGCGCATCGATCGCTACGCCAAAGGCACAATGCTGACGACACCTTTTTACGAGCGGGCGAAGGATAGTGATGCTCTCCCGGGGGCGCTGGAAAGCTCAGAAGCTAAACGGGAGCTGCAACAGGGCGCAGTCAGGGCCCGGCGACAAGAAAAAATAGCCAGTCAGCCAGCAGATAAAATGGATGAATTAGTGCTGGAGGCCGGGGTGAAGGATTTTGACCCGGATATCGCCAAAACCCAGTTGAAGCAGGCAGCGACGGAATTTGGCGAAGACTATCGTCAGCAATTCCGCAGCCCGACCAGCATTGGTCAACTGGTGCTGGCGGTGATTCCGCGTAACTCCATTTTTCTACTGAATATTGACGACAGGCCGCGAGAATATGCGCTGATCAAAGCGTCCGCCGAGACGAAGGTCGCGACGCTGTTCCCACCGCCTGGGGAAGCCTCGAATGCGGATACGCCTGCCGGGTTGGTCAGAGCGCTGTTTGACGACCAGGTGCATGACTCCCGCGCGTGGTTTATGCAATACACGCTTGGAACGCGGGAACCCTGGGGCGGCTATTTCCTCTATCGGATGATCTACTTCAGTAACAAATGCAATAAATCACTCTCTCCGTTGACCATTGCCGGTGATGTGGTTGGGGCGGCTACGCTTGTCGGTGGCGTTATCTTTAGCTTCAAACAGAAAGGCACGACGGCAAAACTGGCAGGCCTTGCCGGCACGGCCGGGCTGCTGACGCTGGAGTCTGAAGCGATGGATTATCTCACCGGCCTGGCAATTCCTATGGTCGACAACGCGGATGCGCTGAAAGCCTTTACCTCCGAACCTGGCGTTGTGACGGCGCAACAGAGAGAAATCATCAGTGAGAAGCGTCTGGAGATGGCGAAATCAATTATCCAGTCCGGATGGCTGGAAAAAGCACAATCGCTGGTGACAACCTGAGCAGGAGGCATTGAATGAAACGGGTGATTCGTCAGGGGGACATCCTGAAGGAGTACGGCGGTAAGGTTTTGGTCGGGCACTATCTCTGCTTTGGTAAAGGGATTGCTGCTAAAGGGGATGCGGTTAAATGTAACAAGCATGGAATGACAAACATCGCCGAAGGCAGTTCACTCTCGAAGGTAGATGGTCAGCCTATTGCCCTGCATGGACACCGTTGTGCTTGTGGCTGCACGCTGGTGAGCTCCTTTCCTGATTTTGGTATCGGACAGTGAGGGACGTGCCACAGTATCCCGCCTGGAAAAAAGCCAAAAAGCCGATAAACCGTGGATGGCTGCTGGCAGGGGCATTTCTGATTTTATTTGCCGGGGCGGTGGGGGTGCTGATTGGCGGAGAAAATCGTAGCGGAATGGCTTTTTCAGCAATGGGCTTCGTTCTGATCTGCATAGGTTTTTTCTGGCTTTGTCAGCTGCTTTATTTCCGTCTCTCTTTGCATCATGCAATAGCATGGCAACGCAACGTTGCGCATGAGCAAAGTCGGTGGTGGGAAGATCATCAAAGCCACCTTGGTCTGCAAGAAGTCCTGCTGCTTGGTCCTTCAGGCGCGGATATGGTGGATTGGCAAAGGGTGCTTAGCCGTATTCAGCGGCCACCGGCAGAACGCCAGGAAACGGGTGGAAAAGCACTGCGTATTGCCCGCACCTTCTCTGCAGATAGCCTGACAAGGGAGCAACAGCTGGTTCGCGCTTTGGTGGTGCAATGGAGGAGTACCCCGCGTGACAGGCCGCTTACGATCTCGCATTGTTTCTTTTTAGGGGATGCCTCTGTCTGGTCCGCTTTCTGCGAGCAAATGAAGGCGTCTTTTCCTGAAGTCCGCCTGCCAGACCAACCTGAAAACTGGCAGGGAGAAGCAACGCTCGCGAGGCTTGCGACCCTGCTTCGTGAAGATGAAAAGAGTCAACATCTGGTGGTTGGGTGCGTGTCTCTCCCTGCTGACGCGAATAGCCCATTGCCTGCGGGCGAATCAGCCGCTCTCTGGGTGGTCGGGGCAGATGCTCCGGTGGTGATGCCCCGGGGTGAGTTTTATGATGCGTCTGCCTCAGAGCCATTGAACCTCATCTGTGAACGCGCGGTGGCACAGTGCGATCTTCACGACGATCCACCCGCCTGCGTTTTATTTTCACATCCTCAAATTACTCGGTTGGATGAGTGCGGCTGGAATACCACGCATAACCTACAGGACAGCTATTGGGGAATGCAGGGCAGCATGGAACCTCTCATTGTTATCTCTCTTGCTGCTCTTTTTGCCAAAACAGAAGCACAGCCATGCGGCTGGGTTAGTACCGATCCTCAACACACTCTCGCTCTTGGAATAGTAAAGCCACATGGAAAAGGATAACGGCCTTAAACCAGACGCAAGTATCTCTACTGCCGTAACGGTGATAATCACCCTTGCTGTTGTCACTTTGCTGATACTCTGCGGCGGTCTCGTATACTGGTATTTTTTTGCTGATATCTCGCTGGGCTGGGAATCGATTCGGCCCATCCTTATTGTCTGCGGGATTTGTTGGACTGCGTTAGTTTGTCTAATTACGCTGAGTTTTGTTGGCATTCAGCTGTGGCAAATTAGCCAACTTAAGAAGCTCTCCTCTAAGGGAGTGAAATACAAAAGTCGCAAACACAACTTAAAACAGCAGGGGCTGAAAACCGAGATCGCGAGTGTTTTGCGTAAACGCTATAACCTCTTCTGGCGTCATAAAATCCGTCTGCTGCTGGTCACAGGCGAACAGGCTGCTGTTGCCAAACTGCTGCCTGAGTTAAACGCTTATCAGTGGCTTGAAGGCAACCGCACCGTGCTGATTTACGGCGGCAGCCTGACGGAAGAAATCGATAAAGAAAAGTTTGAAGCCCTGCGTAAACTGCGCCGGGGCCGTCCGTTGGACGGGATTATTCGCGTTCTGGACGCTTCACAAAACCTCACGCCGCAGACCAGCGACAACGACCTGCGGGGGCTTGAAAAAATTGGCGAAGCGCTGCGCTATCAGCCACCGGTCTGGCTGTGGCAACTTTGCGACAGCAGTTGGTCGCAGGATGGACGTACCGAACAGGCGGTGGGCGCTTCTTTCCCTCTGGGGGCAAATCAGGAAGAAGTCGCTCAGCAACTGGAACAACTGCTACCGAAACTCACTGAACAGGGTACAAGCCAGGTGGCTGAGAATATCAGCTACGATTTTCTGCTGCGCCTGGGACAGAAGCTTAAAGACGGCGGCATCGCCCGCTGGGCACAGCAGCTCTCGCCCTGGCTCTACAGTAGCCAGCAGCGCGTCCCGTTGCGCGGTCTGATGTTCAGTCTGCCGCAGGCGGCTGAAAACACGATGGCGCATGAGGCCGCCTTGCTGCCGCTTTCCCGCCAGCATGCTCTGACCTTGCCGGTAACCTGGCAGGGTATCGTTGACGACTGCACCCGGCTACGAGGCCGCCGTGTCGGTATGGCCTGGGAGCAGACGCTCGCCTGGACACTGATGGCCATAATCGGCGTCTGGGGCGCGGGGCTGTTGCTCTCGTTTGCGCTGAACTACGGACAAATTTCTTCTGTAGCGGCAAAAGCCCGAAACCTGGTGCAGCATCCCGCTGTTTCCGATAATCAACTCACTGCAATGTATGAACTGCGAAATGCCGCTGGTCGCTTACAGCATAACGTCCAGGCAGGTTCGCCGTGGTATCAGCGCTTCGGTCTGGACCATAACCAGCAGCTGCTCGACGCGATGTTGCCCTGGTACGGTGTGGCGAATAACCGCCTGATACGCGACCCGGCAAATATCGCCCTGATGCAGAAACTCAGCGCGCTGGCAAACTCAGCACCCAACAGCGACCAGCGGACGCAACTGGCGAAACCGGGCTACGACCAGCTGAAAGCCTGGCTGATGATGGCCCGTCCGGATAAAGCCGACGGGGCATTCTATGCGCAGATCATGAAAACCGTGCAGCCAACGCGTACGGGTATCTCAACCGGTCTGTGGCAAAGCCTGTCGCCGGATTTGTGGGCCTTCTACATTTCCGAACTGCCAAAACAGCCACAGTGGAAAATCACGCCGGATGCGCAGTTGGTGAGCCAGAGCCGCCAGGTGCTGTTGCAGCAAATCGGCCGGCGCAACGCTGAAAGTACGCTCTACCAAAACATGCTTAAATCCGTGCGTCGTAACTTTGCCGATGTGTCTCTGGAAGACATGACCAGCGGAACTGATGCGCGGCGACTGTTTACCACCGATTCAGTGGTGCCGGGGATGTTCACCCGTCAGGCATGGGAAGGCGGGATTCAGCAGGCTATCGAAAAGGCCGCCAGTTCCCGCCGCGATGAAATCGACTGGGTGCTGAGTGACAGCCGAAAAGCCGTCTCCTCAGACCTGTCGCCGGAAGCGCTGAAAGCGCGTCTGACGCAACGTTACTTCACCGATTTTGCCGGGAGCTGGCTCAACTTCCTCAACAGTCTGCGCTGGAATCAGGCAAACAACATTGCAGACGTCACCGACCAACTGACGATGATGAGTGATGTCCGCCAGTCTCCATTGATTGCCCTGATGAATACCATTGCCTGGCAGGGGCAGACCGGTCAGCACAGCGAAGGCCTTTCGGACTCCATCCTCAAATCGGCTAAAGACCTGGTAGGCGGAAAACACAAACCGGCGATTGACCAGTCTGCGTCAGGCCCACAGGGGCCACTGGATGACACCTTTGGGCCACTGCTTCAGCTTCTGGGCAAAAACAAGGGCAGCAACGTCATGTCGGCTGATAACTCACTGAGTCTGCAGACGTATCTGACCCGTATCACCCGCGTGCGTCTGCGCCTGCAACAGGTAGCCAGTGCCTCTGATCCGCAGGAGATGATGCAGACCCTGGCGCAGACCGTATTTCAGGGCAAAAGTGTCGACCTGACCGACACCCAGCAGTACGGCAGTCTGATTTCTGCGAGTCTGGGTGAAGAATGGAGTGGTTTCGGCAACACGATGTTTGTGCAGCCACTTACCCAGGCCTGGGAAACCGTCCTGCAACCGTCAGCAGCAAGTCTCAATGACAAATGGAGCCGTTCGGTTGTCACGAACTGGCACACCGCCTTTGACGGACGCTTCCCGTTTGCCGCGAGCAAGAGCGATGCCTCCCTGCCGATGCTGGCTGAATTTGTGCGTAAGGACAGCGGACGTATTGAGCGCTTCCTCACGACAGAGCTGAATGGTGTGCTGCACAAAGAGGGCAGCCAGTGGGTTCCGGATAAGGTCAACAGCCAGGGACTGAGCTTTAATCCGGCCTTCCTTAGGGCGATTAATCAACTGAGCCAGCTGTCGGACATTCTGTTTACCGATGGCAGCCAGGGCATCAGCTTCGAACTGCAGGCACGTCCGGCACCGCAGGTGGTGGAAACCCAGCTGACCATTGATGGACAAAAGCTGCACTACTTCAACCAGATTGCCGACTGGCAGTCCTTCCGCTGGCCGGGAGACACCTATAGGCCAGGGACCATGCTGACCTGGACCACGGTCAACGCAGGCGCGCGTCTGTTTGGTGATTACAGTGGGAGCTGGGGCTTTATTCGCTGGCTGGAACAAGGCAAGCGCCAGCAGCTTGACCGCAGTCAGTGGATGATGAGTTTTACCGCTCCGGATGGTCGCACCCTGCAGTGGGTGCTGCGCTCACAACTGGGCAAAGGACCGCTGGCGCTGCTGGCATTGCGAAGCTTCACATTACCGGACCAGATATTCAGCGTGGATAGTGCCGCCACGGCTCAGGTGTTGATGGCCAATACAGAAAACAGCGACAGGGATGAAATGGAATAATGGACGCACTGCAAAACCTCGTCTCTGCCTGCCAGGCAGATGAAAATCTGCTGCGACAGCAGGCGCAGTTCCGCACGGAAAGCTGGCAGCCCTGGCTTGCCCCGCTCAGCGACACTAATCCGACAGGAGAAGACCCAGGATATGACGATGATTTCCAGCGTATCCGCGAGGAGGTCAATAAGCTCTCCGGCATTGATAGCGGGCTGATTTGCACGCTTGCCGAAAAGCTGCTGACCACTGCGGCCAAAGATATCCGGATTGCCACTTATTACTGCTGGGCGCGCCTGCACCAGGACGGCGAAGCCGGCTTCGCTGAAGGGCTGGAACTGCTGACGGGATTACTGCGGCGCTACGGTATGCAGCTTCATCCGCAGCGTGATCGCAGCCGCAGGGCAGCACTGGAGTGGCTCGCCGGAACCCGTGTACTGGACAGTCTGTCATTGTATCCGGAAGTAGTGCGCGAGGATGCCTTGCGCACTGCCGGTGCGCTGCTGCTGATCCGTGACAGGCTGGAGACAGAGCCGGAGGCGTCACGGCCAGAACTGAATGCCCTTTACAGCGCACTGGAATCCCGTCTGATGAAGGCGGGGGGCGTGGATGCAGTGGTCCCGCAGAATGCCGGTAACAAGGCACAGTCGCAGGCCTTATCACACACGACCGAACCTGACGCACCCGCCCTGAGCCGCATTACCTCCGGTCAGGATTTGCTGGCCCAGGCCCGGGTTCTGACAGGGTATCTGCGTGAACAATCTGATGGCTGGCTTGCCGCACACCGGCTGATGAAAAGTCTGCGTCACGACACGCTGAGAGCGATCCCGGCACCGGATGCCGAAGGGAGAACGCGCATTGAACCGCCGCGGGCTGATCAGCGGGCGATGCTTAAACGGTTGTACCTGCAGCAGAGCTGGCTGGAGATACTGGAGCAGGCAGACAGCACCTTCTCGCGTGGCGCTAATCACCTCTGGCTGGATTTGCAGTGGTATATCCATCAGGCCCTGGTGAAATCGGGGCAGGAGGTGCTGGCCGATATCATCACCGCTGACCTGAAAGGGCTGCTGAGTCGCCTCACCGGACTTGAAACGCTGGCCTTTAACGACGGGACGCCGTTTGCTGACGAGGTGACGCTGAACTGGATAAACCAGAGCGTGCTGGACGATCTGTCCGGCTGGCGGGATGAGCCGGTCAGTGCCGTCAGTGAAACGGACAACGATATTCTGTCGCTGGAGCCGGAAGCGCTGGCAAAAGCGGACAGCGAAGGACTTGATGCCACACTCCACTGGCTGCAGACACGTCCGGGCACCGACTCCACAAAAGACAAGTGGCTGCTGCGCCTGCTGATGGCCCGCGTGGCCGAGCAAAAGGGCAAAAATGAACTGGCGCTGCATCTGCTGGGTGAGCTTGACGGTGCCGCACAGACAATCACCCTCACGCAGTGGACGCCGGCGCTGTTGTTTGAAGTGAAATCACGTCGCCTCAGACTGCTGCGCATGAAAGCCAGCCGCAGTGAAACCGATAAATCACGGCTTCAGCCCGAGATGAATTTACTTCTGTCCGGTCTGATTGCGCTCGATCCGGCCAGCAGTGCAGTGCTTTGCGGATAGAAACGCCTGGCATACTTTTAAAACACACCTATTCAGGATCTTATGGATGACCTAACCCTGCGTTATTACGACGCTGAAATGCGCTACCTGCTGGAAGCCGGTGAAGAGTTTGCCCGCGCTCACCCTGAGCAGGCAGCAATGCTCAATCTTGATAAAGCCGGTGCGCGCGACCCTTACGTGGAGCGTCTGTTCGAGGGCTTTGCCTTCCTGATGGGACGCCTGCGTGAAAAGCTCGATGACGACCTGCCTGAACTGACCGAAGGGCTGGTCAGCCTGTTGTGGCCGCATTACCTGCGCACCATTCCGTCGATGTCGGTGGTGGAATTCACCCCGGACTGGCGCGAAATGAAAGAGCAGATGCGTATTGTCAAAGGTTTCGAGGTGAACTCCCGGCCGATTGGTGAGAAGGGCACGCGCTGCCGGTACACCACCACTAAAGAGATAAACCTGCAGCCGTTGTCGCTGGAGCACGCCCGCCTGTCGACCGACCCTGACGGGCGTTCGGTCATCAACCTGCGTTTTAACTGCAGCCATCTGGCTGACTGGAGCCGTATCGACCTCAGTCAGATCCCGTTCTACTTTAACGCTGACACACCGCTGGCCTGCGCCATGCACGAAGCCTTTACCATTAACCCGGCGCGCCTTTGGCTGCGGCTGCCGGGTGACATGGACAGAAGACCGCTGGAAGGGCATTTTACCGCGCTTGGGTTTGGTGATGACGACAGGCTATGGCCGAAGGGCAACAGCAGTTTTAGCGGCTACCAGTTGCTGCTGGAGTACTTCACCTTCCGTGAAAAATTCATGTTTACCGGTCTGTGCGGGCTGGAGAGCGTGGCTTTCCCGGCTGAGTTGCCCTGGTTTGAAATCGACGTCGTGCTGGCGGAACGCTGGGAGCATGACTTCAGCTTTACCGAGAAGCACCTGCGCCTGCACTGCGTGCCGGTGGTCAATCTGTTCCCGCTGGAATCCGATCCGCTGACGCTCAATTCATTGCAGACGGAGTACATGCTGCGCCCGATGCGTGTGCAGGATGGCCATACCGAGATTTACACCGTGGATTCGGTAATGTCGTCAAGTCAGCATACCTACGTGCCGTTCTCCAGCTTCCGCCACAAGGGCGGGATGATGCGTCACGACGCGCCGGAATATTACTACCACACCCGCGTGCGCCGGGGTCCGTCCGGGCTGCATAACACCTGGCTCATCCTCGGCGGAGAAGCCTTTGATAATCACACCGTCCCGCAAGATGAAAGCCTGTCGCTGACGCTGACCGGCACCAATGGTCAGCTACCGCGGCGTGCGCTGCAAAGTACCGTGCTTGATACGGTGATGAAAACCACCTCGGCCAGTATCGCCGTGCGCAACCTCTGCGCGCCGACGCTGCCCTGTTATCCGCCGGCGCAGGACCGTTTTCACTGGCGGGTGCTCAGTCATCTCGGCAGCGGTTTTCTCTCAATGATGGATAATGCCGACGTGCTGCGCGGCACGCTGGCGCTGTATGAATGGACCGACAGCGAGATGAACCGCCGTCGCCTGGAAGCCATCATCGACGTGAAGCACAGCGAAACTGAGCGCTTTGAGCAGGGCTACCTGGTCCGTGGCGTGCAAATTGAAGTGACGCTGGACAGCCAGGGCTTTGCCGGGCGTGGCGATATTTGTCTGTTCGGCGAGATGCTGAGCCGCTTCTTCGCACTCTATACCGATATCTACCTGTTTAATCGTCTGATTATCATCCTGCAACCGACCGGAGAACGCCTGGAATGGGAAGAGAAGCACAACCGCCGCATTCCCGGCTGACACTAAGGCTGGAAGCCGACCTCCACCGCATTAACTTTTACCGCTTCTACCAGTTGCTGGAGAAGGCGAATCCCGACAGGCCGCTGATGGGCTCAACCAGCCATCCTGGTGACGACCCGGTCCGATTTGCGCCGCATCCCGGTATGGGCTTTCCGTCCAGCGAGCTTAAGGCAGTGGAGTACGATGAGGATGATGACAGCAAACCCCCCGTCATCCGCGCCACGTTTATGGGGATGTACGGCGTCGATTCGCCACTGCCGACCGCCTATCTGGATGACATTAGCCAGCGTCGGGAAGGACATGACGCGCTGCAGGGCTTTCTGGATATCTTCAGCCACCGCATCCTGACGCAGTTTTACCGCATCTGGCGTAAATACTCCTACCCGGCCACGTTTGAGCCGGGCGGTAGCGACAGCATCTCGCAGGCGTTACTCGGCCTGGTAGGGCTGGGTATTCCCGGCACGGCAAACCACATTGCAACCCCGGTATCGCGCTTTCTGGCGCTGCTCGGCGTATTGCGTCAGCCGGGCAAAACTCAGGAGGGTATGCAAGCGCTGGTGACCCTGCTGGCCCCGGATACCATCGTAAAGGTCAGCCCTTACAGTCTGCGTCCGGTGGAAGTCAGTCGGCCGCTGGGCTTTTACGGCGATGATGATTTTCTGCTGGATGGCAACACACCGCTGGGCGAGGAAGCGATGGATGCCAGCAGCCAGTTGTTGGTTGCACTCACCACAGATAACGACCTGGAAGCGCATGGCTGGAAGCCGGACGGTCTGTTGTATCAGGATTTCATGGTGATGCTGCGGGTGTACCTCGGCTGGCGATTTAAGGCAAAAATCACCCTGACCACCTCTACCCGGCTGCTTGCCGTGCCCCCGCTGGGAGAAGGACCTTTCTGGCTGGGGATGAATGGCGTACTGGGCGTAGAGGGCGATGACCTGCCGGAGGATATTCCTCAGACCTTTACCACCGAACTGGGTTACTACACCGGGCTGGAGCCTGCAATACCACAACAAGGAAACCGACGTGTTACGTACAAGTTTAACTAAAACTGCGCGCTGGCTGTTACCGCTGCTGGCATTCAGCCTGGCGGGCTGCGGTGTGACCCAGGGGGTTACCGATGGTACCAAATCGGCCTTTAACGCCGTGTTCTACAAAAAGATTAAGGTGCTGCGCCTGGATTTCTCGGCCCGTGAAGCGCTGAACATCGATTCCCGCGAGAGTAACTCGCTGTCTGAGCCAGTTGTGGTCCGTGTGTACCAGTTGAAAGACCGTAAAACCTTCGACAAAACGGTCTACCAGCAGCTGCTGAAAGACGGGGAGACCATTCTGAAAGCCGATCTGCTGGCGAGCCGTGATGTGGTGGTGAAGCCGGGTGGTGATGCAAATCTTGATATGCCAATGGAGACTGATGCGCAGTTTGTGGCCGTAGTGGGGCTGTTCCGTCACCCGGATATGGTCAACAACAGCTGGAAGCAGGTGATTGGGCGCGAAGAACTCGATCCGGATAAACCGCGTATTCTGGAAGCGGGCAATAACCACCTGATGCTGCAACCGATTAAGGATGACTGATGCCCCAGGGACACAACACACCTTCACTGTATGAAATGCTCACAGGTAATTTTACCGGAGGGCTTGCCCTGCATCAGGTCAGCGAGCAGAACCAGGTCATTTTGTCGGTGCTGGATAATATGCAGCGTATTCTCAACTGCCGCGCTGGCACGCTGGCGCATCTGCCCGACTACGGCCTGCCGGATATGACCAAAATTCTTCAGGGGATGCCGGGTACGGCTCATGAGCTGATGGGCGCGTTATCTACTGTGCTACTCAAATATGAGCCACGTCTGAAAAAAATAACCGTTGTCCTGCTGGAACAGAAAGCCCCCGGAGAGTTGCGCTATGCCATTGACGCTGAACTTAAAGGCGTAGGGTTGGTGCGTTATGGCACCGAATTTATGCCAGAAGGTCGAGTTCTGTTGAGGCATCTGAAGCAACAGCAGTATCTCGATAATAGGGCTGGAATATGAGCCTCTTTTCCCTGAACCGAAGAACCGATGAGTCAATGACAGCTAAAAATCAATTTCTGAAAAGGCTTCAGGCCAGGCATTCTCCTCCCACCTTCAGCAGTAAGCATCAGGCTGATATTGCCGCGTTTCGCCAGCAGATGGCATTGCTGCTGGACAATATGAATGCATGGCTGACGGATACCGCGCTTCAGGCGGAAGAATTAACCGTTTCCGTCACAGATCTGCTGGTAGAGGAGGGCGCTTTTGCTATACCCGGCATCGTGCTGAGTTACGAAAACCGGACAATAAAATTCATACCACTATTTTTATATGGGCAGGGCGTAATCGGGTGCGTAGAAGTCACTCTCTGTACGGGAAATAACGTTACCCGCCTGAGTCGATTATTTATGCGTGCAGGCCAGGTTAGTGCCTGGACGCTTAATCAGCAACGTGATTTATCCCGGCCAGGTGAATTATTTGATGAAGACGCTTTTTTCCGCCTGATTAATGTTCTGCTGCCTTAGCCGATTCATTTCAAGGGAATCTTTAATCCTCGCTTACCGGCGATAACAGCGCGGTTAACAAGGCTTTTTATCTCTGCGGGAGTCGGGCAGACAGATAACGTATCCAGACAGGCAAACGCTGACCCCGGCCGGAAGGAGAATGCGTTCAATGGATCTGTGAACATCGCAGCAGCGCGTGAAATTCATCAGGTAAAGCGCCCCCGGGATAAATATCATCAGGCAGAAACAAGGCCGATGTCATTGATCCTCTACCACAGCCCTGGCCGCAGCGTCCCGAACTGCAGAAAACCAAGCCGTATAAACACTCTCCCTCATAGCTTTAGACACGTCAGTTGGACAAGTCGTCATGAATGACATTATCTCCCGTAAAATTAAAACCGGCAGCGATCCGCGCATGCTGCCGGATTATGCTGCTCTGCGCGATGAACTGAGCAAACTGTCACATCCGGCGCGTCCGGACGTGAACTGGCGATATGCCGAAAAACTCTGTCTTTCACTGTTTGAGCAAAATGGTGTAGAGCTGCAGACGGCAGCCTGGTATACGCTGACCCGGACTCAACTGGCTGGATTGGCGGGCCTGAATGAAGGCCTGGCAATACTCGAGGCGCTCATCGCCCACCAATGGGGCGCACTCTGGCCGCAGCCAGTCCATGCCCGGATGGAAATCCTCAGCAGTCTGAGCCAGCGCCTGCAGCAACGGATGCGCACGCTTCCTCTCAGCTACAGCGATCTCCGCTCGCTTTATCTGGCGGAGCAGCAGCTTAATCGCATGGGAGAGGTGCTGCAGCGGCAGGCGCTTAAACAACTGAGCCAGCTTGATACCTTGCGTACCCAGATGCACAACAGCACTGTCCGGCTGGAAAACAGCAAAGGTGCATCCAGCGGAGGTGCATCCAGCGGAGGTGCATCCAGCAAAGGTGCATCCAGCAAAGGTGCATCCAGCGACGCTGACGCACTTCAGCCCGGTGTGGTACTACCGGCAACGGAGATCAATCGCTCAGGAACATCCGTTGATGCACAGCCCACCATTCCGCTTGCGGAGAAAACCGAACCGGATAACCGGGTAAAATGGGTGTATGTAGCCCAGCCGGCACATCAGCCGAATGTGGACGTGCTGGCGGCGATCCCGGTGCCAGAAAAAAAGTGCAAATCCTTTGCCGCCGGGATGTTTACCATGCTGGTGGCAGGTGCGGCGGCGGTGTGGGGCTGGCATCTCTTGCACCAACCTGACCCGCTACTGACGCAGCTTGCGTCATCCCTGATGCCGTTACCCGCAACACTTACGCCAGAACAACGGCAGACGCTGCATCAGCAAGCGCTTTCACCGCAAGCCTTTATCGGAGCTACGCAGCAGCAGATTGAGCGCCTGGATCGGTTGCCACCTGACTGGCGTATTCACTACAGCCGTCAGCTGGTTGAACAGGCTGAGGCGTTGTGGCCGGAACAGGCAAAACCTCTGGCACAGCAGTGGCTGCGGCAGTTGAACGCTGCCAGCATACCGGCAGAAAACCTGAATGGCTGGCATCAGGGAATGACGACGCTACAGAATCTGAGCGACCGCCTGAACGGACTGGATCAACAGAAGGGAAAATACATGACGGTCAGTGAGCTGAAATCAGTGGTATTTTCAGCCATGCAGTCGTTCAACCAGTCTCTGCCGGCTGAAGAGCAGCTGCGGGCACTGTCAGAAAATGCTGCCGGTGAACCTTTACCTGCCGCTGCCAGCTCTCAACTGGAGATGCACCTGAAACAACTGACTGCCGGTTATGCTGAATTAAAACGGAATGCATCAAAATAAGGCCGTAAAAACCATCAGTGACGCAATCCATTTCTCTGATAACCACGCGTTTTGGCTTGCACGGCGAACTTCTCGCAGGTGGGCAGTAAAAGTGATTTCTCCCGCCGTTATCCGGACTAATCGCGGGATTTAGCGAACGATGTCGAACGGTAGTTGGGCGGAATGCCTGATGAAATCGGTTTTTGACGAACAGAAGAGGCGGCGTGAAGGGTGTATATGGTGTCCCCTGCAAACACCAAATGCAGTGAGCAGGGGATTGATTCAGAAGGGATAATTCGGATGTGAATTTTATTGTGCCCGCAGATGTGCCCGCAAAGCGTCACGCGGCGGACTTCATCGGCTGACCGCAGGACTGTTTCCAGCATTTGTAATCTTTGTATTCCCAGCGAGATGAGCGGCCGTATTTTTTCGGCGGAGGCAAATTGCCTTTCTGGATTTGCTTATAGAAGTACCGATCGGTGAAACCAGAATCACTCACCATGAATTTCATGTCAACAAGGGAATCGTCACGTAATTCCATATCTACTCCTTTGGCGGCTTACCGCGGATAAATGCGACGATTAGCAAAATGAAAAGGGCGAGGTCAGTTAAGAGCTCGCCCGGGGTGATGTCGTCGCAGGTGGTGGTCAAAGAATGCCTTTGCGGTACTCCGCCTCGATGGGATGCTCCTTCGTCACAGCCTCAATTACACCACCAAGAATGCGCCGGTTCACCTGGCCGACGGGTGAATCAGGATGAATATCCAGCCCTACAATCGGCTTAAGTCTTGATGCTTCACGATCAATCAGATCGGCACGCTTGGCATCGACAAGCTTAATCACCTCATCGAAATGCGTTTCGCATGCAACAAAACCTCGATACTCATATGCGCTGTAACCATCAAGCTCTGATTTGCAGCGGCAGCACTTATATTCAGACATAACAACTCCTCACGCAGAGCGCGATAGTGAATAGGGTGGGTGGAATTAGATGTACTGAGTTGAGTCGGCGGCGAGCAGTGTGATGGCCCGGCGCATGGCCTCCATTCGGCGATTCAACTGATATTCGACAGTGCGGGATTGCGCCCCTGCTGGCTCACTGACCAGAACAACGCGATCGCCAAAGCAGATATTCATGTTCATCAGGGAAGCAAGGTGCATCGCCTGCTCAGTTGACCTGATGGGATTCCAGCTCTTGCCGGCAATAGTTGAGAGGTCTATTTTCTCCAGCGGCGACGTGGCCCAGTAACTGGCTGCAGTGCGCGAAAGGCAACATAACTCATCGTCGGTCAGTTGCTTAACTTCATCTTGTGTCATTGGCGTAACTCCTTATCCACCTGACGCACGTAATAACTCAGCCACCGCTTAGCGGGGAAAGTATCTGGCGGCAGGGATGTGATTGTTCGGGCGTGTTTGGATTACTTCCATCGCTTGTGATTTACGATCTGGGAAACTTCAGCTTGGCAAATTCCATACGCGTCAGCTAAGACGAACATATTCGCGTGCTTTGAGCGCGGAACATATCTACGCCTAATCTCCTCAACCTGATCCTTAGTGAGTTTTGCGTGTGCTGATTTCTCTCCTCTTGTAGAGCGATCTCGATCAACCATATCCTTCATGTTTTCCTGATGCGTACCCAACTCAAGGTGAAGTGGATTAACACAGGCGGGCGTATCACATTTATGCCTTACACAAATTCCATCTATGTCATCAATGTCAATCGCATGGTGCAGGCAATAAGCTACCCTGTGAGCAAGGCGCGTTTTCCCCTGGAATCTCATGCCTCCATATCCTTTCTTGTCGATATACTTTTTCCAAAGAATGCACTCGGCATCTAGTTTCATAGTTAAGCCCTCGGCCCTACTCACGCAACCTTACGATGCTGCTTAGCGCGCTCGATGCGCTCATAGTCTTCCCTGCATTCACTGCAACAGAAGAAGCCTTTATCGACTTTCTCGCCGCAATCACCATTCTGACAAGTGCCGGTAAACTGCATACTCGGTGCCGGCCTGTTCTCCAGCGCCACCTCTATCAGCTGCTGCTCGCGTTCTGCGGCTTCATCTATCGGGTCTGGAAAATTCATGCTGCCACCTCCGCAAACGCCTTCTCACACCAGATGGAGATGTAAGTAATCTGGTCCTGCATTTCCTGCAGCGTCTTCGCTTCGCCGGTGCGGATTTCATGGTTAATCAGCGCGCGAATTAGATGCTCTAATTTCGAGTAATACCCGAGGCGTTGATTAGTTTCCTGACCGGCGGTTTTGCCATGCTTAACGACGTTCTTCACGTACAGGATGAAGTCGTTAGCACCGCCTTCGACTGTGTATTTATCACCGATTTCGATATGCATTTTGGTTTCCTTTGGGCAATAAAAAACCCCGCCGTGGCGAGGTATGTTAGGTGATGAATTTTCTATCTTCCCATTACGTAATTTGTGCAATCACGGGGTGACTTGGCGTTGAGCCTGCCATAGTCGTAGGCTCGCCTGAGCTTTGTTATAGCGTCAGAATTTCCAGAGTATTTTGATACTACTTCCAGATATTTTTTTGCGGACTCAAGATGACTTCCTGAAGCTGAACCTTCGCCACCAAAATTACAGGCGCTTGCCATATCTACAGCAATGTCAAAGCTGGATTTAGGCTTTGCATATCGCAATTTGTTTTCCTTAACATATTGGTCTGCTTTGTCCACGATTTCCTTTCTCCAGCATAGGCCTGAGCCCTTTGGAGCGGCTTCTTCCGTCTGAGCAAACCCATATTCATTCACTGAGAATTCGCAATCCAAATTATTTTTAGTGTCGTGGATGACAAACGAGTACGCAAAAGAAACTGGCAACAGCGTCAATGCTAAAATAAAAAGTAAATCTGTATATTTACGTGACATGGCGATTCCTCCTGAATGGAGTATATCGCGGAGGGACTAATTGGTCAGGTCTGGCTGGCGGTAGAGCTTCAAACAACCCTCAGAATTTATCCAGTGAATGCTTATTTCTGCTTTACCGCCCCGCTCAAGCCACTGGATGTCGTCAGCAGGGATAGCACCAGCTGGCTCACTGAATGCCTTCCGTAGCGCCAGAAGCTCGCGAGCCATTTCCTGAGCATCTTTTCCTCGGGTATTCCCAGTTGTCAGGATGTACTCCAGCCTCTCATCGCTAATCATTTCGCCTCCTTGATATCAGCGCTCAGGTGCAACTCTGTTCCGTCTGGCAGATTAAAAACTTTTATGTCATCGCTGTTCATTAGATGCATAGCAGCGGCGTAAAACACCTGACCGGTTACATCTTCCTTGGGGCCAATAAACTGATGCGCATCCGGTGCCATCCCCCTGACTGCTTTGCTGCGGCCGGCGAAGATGGTGTTCGTAAGTGGGCTGACGCCAATCGTTAATGGATTGCTCATTCTCTTACCCCTTATGCCGCCGTCAGGCTCAATGCCGCGGCGAAAATAGTTAGGTAGCAGGCAACAAAAAACCGCCCGTAGGCGGCTTAAAGGTTTTAATCAGATCAGTCATCGTAACCGGCAACCTGACGCAGCGTCCGCTTAGGCGAATCGCCCGGACGGCGGGGGTCGTTATTTTGATTGCTGGTTCGGATGGATGCAACAACCTGCAGGGTTAAGCGTAGCGTTTCTGCTTTTTCAATCGAAAGAGGGCTAAGCTCACCATTGTCGATCATGTTGCTGATATCTTTCAGCATGTCCTCCGCATAACTGAGGTAATCGTCTTCTTCGATGACTTTCTGGTGGAAAACCTCACTCAGGTCCGAAAGATTTTCTTTCAGTGAATCTACCTCGGAATTCAGGCGTGTATTTTCCTCATACAGCTCTTCATACGCCGCCTGGTTTTGTCCCGCCTGATCAGCCAGTTCCTTCAGCTGGTTTACGCTATCGATAGCCTGTTGTGCTAATTGAGTTGTGTCAGCCATAGTTGATTCCTTTTCGGTGAAATTACTAAATTGATTTCTACTGGCCCATAGCAATTAAAATCATTTACCGTCAGTAGGTTATGTTCTTGCCTTACATAGCCACATTACGCTTTAGCAAAGAAATTTGAAAGCTAAATACTGTTTATATGTACAGTATATTTGTGTCATAAATTTGGCTTAGTGCCATCGTTGGCTTTGCTGCGCTCTTCCAGAAAACGTATCCGGCTGCGACTGGCTCGCTGGCGAACGGATTCGTATGAGCGGTTGAGCTGTCGGGCTATAAGTTTGGGTGGGATGGTTGCTGCGAGTTCTTTCAGAAGACCTATCTCATCGGGTGACCAGCGGCGGCCAAGAGTTAACTGATTGCCGCGACGCCGGTATTCAGGTGATTCCATGTTGTCTCCTGTTATTTGCTGAGTGCCTCTTCAATTTCTGCCTTACGGAGAAGGTAAACATTGGTCGCCTTTTCGAGCGTTTCAGCCTCGCTTGCCAGCATGCGTGCTGCGTACTTGTAGAAGCGATCGAGGCTTGAAACGGAATCGGCATTGGCAGACGCTTCGGTGAAATCGGCAAGCAGCTCATCCGGCGTGCGCGCTGCCGCACTGGTATTCGTCGCCGGGTTAATTTCTCGCTCTGGCTGCTGCGTTTCAGGCTTGCTGTTAATCAGGTTGTTCAGGTCAGCACGGCTGCGTGCTGGTGTCACATCACGTTCTGAGCGCTGCGCCGGCTCAAACTCGTCCGGCGTGTAAACGCCGAGAATCACGTCAGGGCAGTACAGGCGCGCCCAGTACTTAACAGCCAGGTATGCCAGCTGCTGTTTGGGAGCTGTCTTCCAGAGTGGGGAATTGCGCGTGGTGACGTATTCCATATAAAGCGGCTCACCCCACGTGATTTCCGTTTCACCTTTCAGCACTGCGCCGACACGAACGGACAGGCCGCGCTCATTCGATGCATTGGCTGCGCCCGGCTTGAACTTCTCCCAGTCGCCGCCGTATTCGTACTTGAAGCGACCCTGTACGGCTGTAGAGCTGGTAATTACCGCGTTAACCAGCTGAGCCTCATAACCCAGCGTTCCGTTTACCAGATGAGTTTTCTGTGCCACAGCGTAAGGATTCATGCCCCACTGAGCGGCCTGTAATGCGATCGCCAGACAGTCAGCGGGCTTTCCGGACAGGTGAGCAGGAACAGTTGCCTTGCCCTGTGCCATGACTTCCGCAAAAGCCTGCAGCTTCTGCAATCCGCTCGGGCTGAAGATGGCCGCTTTGGTATCGGCCTCATTGACCGGCGCGGTGATGATTTCGTTACTCATGCGTAATCCTTTCTCTTGGCCCAGTCCGGGCGTGTAATTTCTTCGATGCCGCCCCAGTTACCGGACAGCATACATTCGTGATAGGTATCAAGGTTGCGGCGGAACAGGTCGTAGCCCACGGAAACATCGTCCTCCTGCAACTGGAAGGTGCGCACCGGGTATCGGCCGCAGTCGATCGCCTCGCTGACTGCGATGAAAACGAAAAGTGGATATTCACCGAAGTGTTTACTGAATCCTTCTCGGTAATAAGCGTCCTGAACGTGATATCGGAACTCTTCAACGTGCCGGGCGAAGCGCGACATATCAGCTACTTTCTTCACGTCGACAATAACGGGCTGGCCCGACAGGAACTTGTCCGGACGGATACGGCAAAGTTCGCCTGTCTGATCGTCATTCCAGTAGATTGACGCTTCCTGATGACCTTCAGCTTCAAGCAGCCAGCGTGCCGCCGGATGGGCGAGGGCGCTGGCACGCATCAGTTGCAGTTTCCGGCCCTGCTCGGCATCCATGACCGTCATTCCAGTGCTTTCGCAGTCTTTAAGGAACCGCTGCTCATCGGCCTTGCCTTCATTGGTTCGCCGGTTGAATGCCGGAGCAATGATGAACCGCTTATCGAACTCTTCAGGCTCCAGCAGGAGGCAGTGCAGCGCCGTTCCCATGTCCAGCGCCGCCTTCCTCTCATCGTCTTCCGGCGCTTCTTTGCGCCACTGGAAGATGGCCGGGTTGATAGCAATGTCGTCCAGCTGCGATTTGCTGATGCCAGCACCGCGGTGATAATCCTCGTTGCTGATGTCGTAATAGATGCCCGACTGCATTACGCCGCCTCCTGATTTCCATGCTTGTTGCGGTAAATCCCGATCGCCACGTCACGACGCGCAGCCTTAATCATTGCATCACGTAAAAACGCCTCAGCCGCTTCGTGCTGCTCGTCGTCTTCGTCGAACATCTCTATGGCTGGGTAGTCGTAATGCCGCGTCAGGAAGGCGCACAGGGCAGGCATTAACGGGTTTGTCTTGTGCTGGTTCATTCGTGCATCAACTTCAGCTGCGATGAACTCAAGTTCGCTCTCCGGCAGGTTATCGGCGATATCCTGCACCTCATGCCGGGCTGTTCTGTTCAGTCTCATTGCAAAGCCCTCCGCAGTAACTGCATCGCCATCGCCCACTTGGCACGGTCACCAAACAGATGGGCTTCTCTTGAAAGCTCCTGGGCTTTCATGAAGTAGCGTGATTTCATAGTGGGTTACCTTTTTCACAGAGTGTTTTGGCAATGCGGATAAGCAGGTCAATGAGTGGGTTGCGCTTTGGTTCGTTATTTAGCTGGCAGACGCCCACGATGGCGCCGCCCGCGATTGCAAGATTCATCGTGGGATTCCTAAGTTATTGATTAAAGTATTGTTATATGCTGCCGATAACTGGGGGGATTAAATACATGGAGTGAATAAATGAGCTTTTACTTATATAACGTTGTTGGTTTTTTTATCTTTCTGTTTATTGCATTGTTTGCATGGGGTAAATTTAAATCAGAAGATAAAAACAAAAAATTAATGGTTTTATTTTGGGGCGTACTTACTGTTTGGCCTGGTTACCTTGCATACTATTGTGCAAAAAGTGTATGGCAAGGTGATTTGTATGTGGATGAAACAAAGGTTTTTATAAAGCATGAGCTTACTGATGATCGGGACCCGATTATAAGCCTTGGCGCAATAAGAGTTGCTCATGAATCTTTTGGTTATGAGTTAAAAAATATTGCTGTGGAAAATATCTGGAGCGGAAAAACAAATTTTAAAGGCAACTCACTTCCATATAATGCTTATAAAGTTGATACGAAATGGAAGAACAGAAGCGAAGGCGAAAATAAGGAACTTTGCTTTCTCTTCGCTTATGCCAACGATGTCGAAAATGGTTATAGACGCCTAATCAGGGTTGAAGATGACTGTAAAGATAAAGACAACTGGTTAAGCATCGTTAAAAAAGATGCTGAGTAGTCGACATGGGGGCGAAAGCCCCTTTTTCATCTCATCTCTCCTGTTCAGTGGTTACTGGCCCAATGCCTTGGCAATGGCTGCACGCGCCTGAATTAGTTCTCGATTGCCATTAGCCATCTCTTCACCAAAGGCATTATCTAGCGCTGCAAATAATGCCTTTTCTGCATCCTGAAGCGCCTCAAGCAGCTCAGGCGCTGCGGCTATCAAATCCCTATTTCTATGGTTGAATTGGTGATGCTTTCCGCCAACAATGAAATCTACATTGCATAGAACATCGCTTTCCCAGAACCACGGCCCGGGCGTCCCCTTAAACTCACTCATCTTCAACCTCCCGCTATAAACCCCAGCCCCATCAACACACCAATAACCAGCCACCCGAATATGTAATTTCCAGTGCTTATCATGGAGCCTACAGATATGAAAAAGCTGCTCAGTGGCGGCTAGTCGTCGTCAGTTTCTACTTCCGAGATTCCGTAATTGCATGTGTCAAAGAAGATTTGTTTACCAATCTCCTCAGCCTCTTCTGGCGTTGCTGCCTCGAATGTCTCGGTTTCGTTAAGGCCAGGTGCCTCTATGCATACCTGATACATTTTCATCTACCCCTCCTGCGGCTTATCACCGGCAATAAAAAAGGCCGCCATCAGGCAGCCTGTTCATTAATATATGCCTGCTTTTATCCACATCAGGCGAGGTGGTTCCTGCTATTCCCCAACAGCAGAAATCTGTATAAAATCTGAACTCCCCAACAGTAAAGAAAGGAACTAATTATGCTGGAGAGTAAAACTTTGAAGGTCGCCTGCCCGGATTGCGGCAGCGAGCTCATCAAGCGGCCCGATGATTTTGACTTTGACAGTAATTTCACTGACGTCTCCTGCGCCGATTGTGGTCGTGAAATCACTCGCGACGACGTTGTCCAGCAGGGTGCTGACGTGGCTAAACAGCAAATCGATGCTTTGTTCAGGGATGCTTTCAAGGGAACCGGCTTCAAGCTTAAATAAATCAACCAGACCCTTAACCTGTTCAATTAAATCACTGGCGTCTATCCGTATGGACGCCTTCATTTCACCCGCCATAACTACCTCGCCGTTACGATTTCTTTTGAGTTGCGATAGCCACCGTAATGCCGCTCGGACATCGCATCTATTTTCTGGCACAAATCGTCATGGTCTTTTGCTGGTTCATTCGTACATGCGAATGGCCCACACAGCGCCCAAACAATGTTGTATCTGTAACCAGCAAATTCCGCTTCGTCTCCATTAGCGCGCCAAACAGTTCCTGAATAGTGATTCTCATGATCAAGAACCACGTACTCAACGCCTGGCCGGACAGGTAAGTATTTTAAGTTGAGCTTCATAACTCCTCACTTAGTGATATGCACCGCGCCTTTCCGGACAGTTCGGTAGCCTGCGTTATAAATCGCGATTTCTGGTAAGCACATTGCTGTGCTCTCATGCCTGTCACGCAGAGAAGGGCTATTGCTGCTCTTCATGATTTTCTTTGCTGAGGCACTCGACCATAAATGACAGTGGGTGGATTGCGATGAATTTGTTCCCAGAAACCAAAATGATATCGGTGTGTTCGGGGTTATCTCGATTTCTTACAAGTGCCGCTATGGCTTTCGTATTAAGAGCAAAGCCAGCGTCAATGTTGACAATCAACTCCATATTTACCTCGCCGTGACTGCGCCAACCACCTTGCGATAGCCAGCGCTATATATCGCAACATCGGGAAGGCAGATAGAGCCCTGAATATCTCCGCCGATGTACTTCGCCGCGCCAGCCAGAATCTGTTTGTGATATTCGGTTTCGGTATCGACTGCCTTAACCACACGATCAACTGCTTTGCGATTCAGCGTGAGAACAGGTCGGCAATCAGGTTTAGCTTTCACGCCAACCAGCAGGGGATTAGCTGCCTTCCACTCTTTTTGCTTTGCTGCGCGTTGTTCACGGCGGCGTTCTTGTGCATTAGTCATACATCCTCCTGTCAGTTAGCTTTGGCGGTGACGTGCTGCGATGCCGATCTTCGCAGTTGCGCTTTTTCACGCTGCAATTCACACCACCCCAAAGCTTGCTGCTTTGAATGTTTGCGCTTTTTCAGCGCCTGATTTTAATGAGCGAGGGAATCAGTTCCGTTTCCCTTTACTGCCTCAGCGTCGTGCTGATGGAATAAAGATACAGGTAAAACTGTATTAGCGTCAACAGGCAAAACTGTATTTATTGTTGTATTCATCCCATCAAACTGTATTTGAAGGAAAATAAATTTGTAGAGGCGAAAAAAAACCGCCTTTCGGCGGCTTTCTGGAGGGTTAGGGTTATCGTTTTCGTCGATAGATACGATGCTCTACCATTGTTCCAATGATTTTGATCTCTCTCTCGGCGCTATTCATGATGGGGTAATCGTCATTCAGGGGCACCAGTTCAAAGTGTTGCTTACCGTCCTGACCATAGACTGTGGGGCGATACTTTTTAAAAGTGGCCTCATGTTCGCCGTTCTTTGCCACAACAAACTCGCCAGGAGCTGGCTCTATCTCTGGATCTACCACAATCACATCACCAGCCTTAAAATCAGGCTCCATAGAGTCGCCTACGATCTTCAAAGCGAATGTGTACTGTGACCAATCCATATCTGTAAGCACATACTCATAGCTGCCATCCATAGCCTCTATTGGAGGCTTAGTCGCCAATGCGCCAGCCTGAACGTAATTTATCAAGGGAATCCTCCTTGTATTCACCTCGCTTACTGGTACAAGAGTCCCGCCATTCATAAGCCATGCCGGATCACATTGCAGCGCATCAGCCATACCAACAATATTACGAGGCTTGAGTGTCTTTCCATCCTCAATACTAGCCCAGGACTGTTGAGTAATCCCTGCTTTTTCTGCGACCTCTGTCTGAGTTAAGCGCAGCTCTAATCTTCTTTGTTTGACCCGGTCTGCAAGGCTCATAGGTTCCTCTCCATTTACCTATTAGCTTCACAGTTAAAGCTGTATTTGACAAACAGATATAACTGTTAGAGAATACAGATAAAACTGTGGAGGTGAGTTAATGGATACAATTTCTCAACGCCTCAAACAGAAACGCATGGAGTTGAATATGACTCAGGCGCAATTGGCTGAAAAAGCTGGGATGAAGCAGCAATCTTTACAGCGAATTGAAGATGGTACGACCCAACGTCCACGCTTCCTGTTTGAACTGGCCTTGGCGCTCAAGTGTGATCCGCTCTGGCTTCTATACGGCAACAAAGGCAGCAATAAAGCCGCCTAAGCAATACCCCGCTCTTAAACATTCCCGCCCTGAAAAAGGGCAGTAATCAAAACAAATGATTCGTACGTGACAGCCTTTGGCCGTCGCGCAATTACTTATTCAACAAAGGAATTCTACGAAATGGATCACGCAAACAAACGCAACGAGGCGCTGAAAATCGAAAGCGCCTTACTCAACAAAATTTCTCTGATTGGCACCGAGAAAACGGCAGCGGCTGTTGGTGTCGATAAGGCGCAGATAAGCCGCTGGAAACGCGACTGGCTTCCAAAGTTCTCAATGCTGCTTGCAGTGCTGGAGTGGGGCGTCGTGGATGACGAGATGGCTCATTTGGCCCGGCAGGTGGCGAGCATTCTCACCAAAGAAAAGACCGAGATGAGCGGTAACTCATTCTCGGCCTGATAGCAATTTGCGAACACAAATAACTGGAGGAAAGTATGCCAGGACTAACTGGATATGTAAACAGTAAAGGGGGCAGTTATGTCAACTGCTGAACTTTTTGATTTCAACGCAGCTCGCAAACACAGGAGCGCAAGGATGGAAAACCAGAAGCAGGGGCATTTCGCACTGTTCAGGAGCCTTCTGTCCAAGGATTGGGCCAAAGATACAGCCAAACTGGCAATGTGGATTCGGCTTATCGGTGAGGCTTCCTACAGGCCACGCACAGTGGAGTTTGCTGGCAAGGAATGGAATCTTCAGCCGGGTGAGCTGGTGACCACAGCAGCGATTATGGGTCGCAAATTACGTGATCATGATGGCACGGAAAAGAGTCCGCAGGCGGTAACCCGGATGATTAATTTCTTCGCCAGAGAAGGGATGATCACCACCAAAGGAACGAGGTTCGGCACGGTGATCACCATCACAAATTATGCTGAATATCAGGCCATTTCAGCCGATGAACCTCGCGATAAACAATCCGATAACAACAAACCCAGTACTGGCGCGGCTTTGAGTGCCATACCCGATGAACTACCCGATAGACCATCCGATGAACAGAACAAGAAGGTTCTAGAACAAGAATTAAAAGATAAAAACCCCCATACCCCCAAAGGGGGCAGGGAAGGTGATCAGCTTAAACCTGAAAAGCGTCGGGCAGAGCGCATTGATTATGAATCTTACCTGGCTGCCTACAACGAGGAGGTTGGTGAAAAACTTCCACACGCTGTATCAGCCAACACTCAGCGTCAGCGCCGCCTGAAAAAACTCATACCTCAACTCAAAACCCCTAACGTTGCCGGGTTCCGGTCATACGTTCGCGCATTCGTCTGTCAGGCCAAGCCGTTTTACTTCGGTTCCAACGAAACAGGATGGTCAGCAGATCTGGATTTCCTCCTGCGTGAAACAACGCTCACCGGCGTCAGGGAAGGTAAGTTTGCAGATCACAAGGAGTCAGCATGATTAATACCGACATCGAAGCCAGCGTGATTGGCGGGCTGCTGATTGGCGGATACACGCCGGATGCCAGCGACGTCATCTCAACACTGGACGAAAGCGCATTTAGCGTAGATCTGTACCGCCGCGCCTTTGGTGAGATTAAGCGCCAGGCGAAACAGCGCAGTCTGATTGACGGGATGATGGTTGCTGAGGCGATGGGCGAAGAGTATTTCGTCCATGTCATGGAAACCATGCGCAAATGCCCGTCAGCTGCAAATCTGAAAGGCTATGCGCGCGTGGTGTCCGACTATCACAAGGTGCGCCGATTCACTGAGCTGATGGATGCCGGCCGGCGTGAAATCACCTCAGCGGGTAATCACGAAATCGCGCTCAACGCTATTAGCCAGTTCATGTCTTCATTGAGTGACATCGACCGCCCTGGTGATGAAATCAGGCCGATGCATATCCGTGACGTTCTGGACGGTTATCAGGAGCTGCTGGAGAAACGTGTGCGGCAGGGAGAAGAGTCCGACACGCTGAAAACCGGCATTGCTGAGCTGGACCACATCACCGGCGGCATCAACTCCGTTGACCTGGTCATCGTTGCTGCACGTCCCGGCATGGGTAAAACGGAATTTGCACTCACCGTAGCGGAAGGTGTTGGCCGGCAGAAGTTACCGGGCAGCAACCAGAAGCGCGGCGTGCTGATTTTCAGCATGGAGATGGACGCTAATCAGGTGGTTGAGCGCCAGATAGCCGGAGCCGGTAACTTGCCTGTTTCAGCACTGCGCAACCCTGCCAAGATGAACGATGAAGGCTGGGCGAAGGTAACAAACGGACTTGGCCGCCTGTTAGACCTGGATGTGTGGATTGTCGATGCCAGCAAGATGAACGTCGAGCAGATCCGCGCCATTGCAGAACGTCACAAGCGCAACAACCCGGCGCTGTCACTCATCCTGGTGGATTACCTTGGCCTGATTGATAAGCCAAAAGCAGAGCGTAATGACCTCGCTATTGCACACATCTCCGGCAGCCTGAAGCGCATCGCCAAAGACCTGAAGACGCCAGTCATGTCACTGAGCCAGCTATCCCGCGACGTTGAGAAGAGACCTAAGGGCCAGCGCCGACCAACCAATGCTGACCTGCGAGACTCAGGAAGCATCGAGCAGGACGCCGATAGCATCATCATGCTCTACCGCGAAGCCGTGTATGACGAAGAGTCACCCGCTGCGAACTTTGCAGAAATCATCGTCACAAAGAACCGCTTTGGTCAGCTTGGCACCGTCTATCAGGCTTTCAACAACGGACACTTCCAGCCAACAGATCAGGAAGCAGCCGCCAAGCTTTGCCGCGCACGTCCTGAGCAAAACCAACAACAGCAACGCCGCTACAACAAAGGGGCTGACGTATGAATTTAACCTACGAAGATTCAGAAGTAATTGCCGCATACCTCTGCGCAGACCGACCTCAGTACAAAGGTCCGGTATTTATCGATCTCTGTAAGCTGGAAGACCTGCATATGCGCAGTGCAAAGGCTCACGTTACCTATGCGCTTATGTTTGCATCCGGGAAATGGACATCAACCGGGAGAGCAGCATGACACAGGTAACTCAACTGGTAATTAACACGCCGCTGATGCGACAGGCGCGCAACCTGCAGCTGGCAATCATCGACCTGGCTAAGAAGCGCGACCTGAAGCCTGAGCAGTTCCGGGCGCACCTGAGCGCTATCGACATGCTGGCGCGTGAAGCACACGACCTGATAGTCGATGCTGAATCTGAGCAGGAAGGAGAAAACCATGATCCACTATCACGGCGGACCAATCACGCCTGACACCTGCGCTATTCGGGCATGGAAAGGACGGCATGCATTCATCTCTTTTGCTCATGCCGGCCAAATAAATCTCGCTTCAGAATTCTGCCAGTCATTCGCCCTTGATAATGGCGCGTTTACTGCGTGGAAAGCAGCAGGCCGGAACAAAATTGACTGGAGCGATTATTACGAGTTCGTGGCGCGCTGGAAAAATCATCCAGGCTTTGACTTCGCAATCATCCCTGACGTAATCGACGGGGGAGAAGATGAGAACGAGGCGCTACTGGATGAGTGGCCGCACGGCGATTTCTACGGTGTGCCGGTCTGGCACATGAACGAAAGCGATGATCGGTTTATTCGTCTCTGTAATGAGTATCCGCGGGTGGCGATCGGGAGTTGCGGAGAATATGACGTTAAGCGCCCGAATCTTGCTGTAGCGCGCATGAAAGACCTGATTCGGCATGTCACAGATGATTACGGACAGCCTATTGCCAAGCTCCACGGGCTACGAATGCTGAACCCGCTCATTTTCACCAAGCTACCGCTGGCAAGCGCTGACAGCACTAACGTAGCCAGAAACATTGGTATCGATAAGGCATGGTCTGGTGCATACGCGCCGGCATCGAAGGAAACGCGGGCGGCCCTTATGGTCGAGCGCATCGAGTCACACAACAGCCCGGGCTCACTGCATTACTGCGAGCAACGCGACCGGTTCAACATGCAACTGCAACTGGCAGTTTGAGGAGGCACCCAATGAACAAGCTAACCGATAAACAAATAACTGACTGGATTAAGGCTCTCCGTTATGAGAAGGCGCTGGGCTCTATAAGCCTGGCGCATGCACGCTTCCTTGAAGTGCTCGAGCGAATGGTTATTGCAGAAGCGCGCGTTACTGAGCTGGAAGAGCAGATTGAAAACTCAGAGCTGCAGGCAGTAGCAGACGCAGCTGCCGATGACTATTACCGGAGCATGGAAAAATGAGCAGCAGAGAGCGGTTTGAGGAATGGTGGCAAGATAAATTTCATAACGGAAATCCTCCGCGTGGCGGGTGGGATCTTTATCGTGAAGGAGATGATTATTCCGATGAGGAGTTGGATGGTCAGTGGTGCGCGTGGCAGGCATCACGTCAAGCCCTTGAGATTGCACTCCCTGTACTGGAGCAGCAGGAGATGATAACGGATAGCCAGCCGGTCATAACGGATAGCGCGGGAGTGATAACGGATAGCGCTGAGCGTGGTGAAGGCTGGATTGAGTGGGGTGGTCGGAGTATCCCTAAAGCTGTAAGAGGGCGGGTGGTTCAGGTTCGCTACGAATCTGGCGAAATGATAACTGAACATAGCGGCTTTCTTAATTGGGGTGATGGCGTCGGTAAGCTTGTTTGCGCCTACCGCATCATCCCGGAGCGGGCCACCAATCAGAGCGGAGAGCAGTGATGATTTTCGCAAAGATAATCGGCACTGCATGGATGGTGATGGCATTTTTCTTCTGCATCATTTTACTCATCCGCGGTGTCAACGCTGACAAGTTCGATTTCTTCACTGGTCTTTTATCGGTGTTTGCTTTCTGGATGCTGATTGGCTTTGCGCCAGTAGCAGTCGCTAAATTCGCATGGAGTTTCATCAGATGACGAACAACGTAATCCCCTTAAAACGCTCTGAGCACGTCATATCAGACGCCGAACTGGACATTCTGACGTTAGACCTTGCACGCATGGCGAGGAAGTACGGTGATTTCCAGTCACTGCCGGCCATGATTCGCAAAACACTTAGCGACGCACTAAAGCGAGACAAACGCGATGGAGATACCGAAAGAGGGCCTTCGGCTTCATAGGTCAAACTTCAATGCCATCGGGCAACAGCTTCAACCCCTGCTCGAATCCGGCGACTGTTATCGGCTAATCCTCAAGCCGTGGAAAGAAAAACGTAGCCTTAATCAGAACTCCCTCTCCCATATGTGGTACGGCGAAATCAGCGAATACCTGATTAAGTCCGGGCGCACTGACGCCACGCCAGAGTGGGTAAAGCGGAACCTCAAGAAAACCTATCTGGGCTGTGAGCAGGTCGAGTACACCGACTTTGTTACCGGCGAGAAGGTCAGCACATGGGAACCCCGGCACACATCCAGTCTTGATACAGGTGAGATGCATTTCTTCCTGAATCAGGTTGAAAGGTGGTGCGCGCAGTTCGGCCTGGCGCTGACCATCCCCGCTGACTCCGAGTACCAGAAACTAAAGGACAAGCAGAACCAATGACCCCCTTTACCGATATTGGCGCACCTGTCGAAGAAGCTGCGTGGCTTGCGCGCATCCATAGCAAACCGCACTGCGTGTATCAGCGCTTTGACGGACTGATGGAAGTGACGCCAGAAAACCCCGACCGCAATCCCATGTACACAACCGGCGCGCCCGGTGTCGTGACCACTGAGTACAGGAGTGCAGCATGAGCAAAATCAAAACAGCAGTACTGGATGTGTTAGCGGACGGCCAGTGGCACTTTATGGCTGAGCTGGTAGAGAGAGTGTGCAAGAAGTGCCGCACCAACAAGCACAACGTGCAAAACGTCATTAACACGCTGTCAGGCGGCCACCACATCGTCAAAGAGCATGTTGATGGGCGCTACCACGGTTGTCGGTACCGCATGAAAGACACATCGGCCGGCTTTGGCATTAGCCATCAGATGGCAAGTCTTAACGAGCTGCTGAAAGCCGCAAGGGGGCAACATGCGCCGTACTAAATCGCTTTGGGAAAGAATGGAAAATCACGCCATCTACCACACCAAATCACGCCGCAAGAAGCCCAAAATAACCCCCTCTGCCAGCCAGGTCAGCACCTTCGATTATGTTGGCGGGCTGCTACAGGCGAAATGGAATCGACTGAGGAAGACGCGATGAAAGAGCGCTGCTGCCGCTGCCACACCATCCTCACCTCAGAAGACAAGTATCACTACGGCATATCGTGTGAGTCGTGCGAATGCGATATCGAATGGGAGAACCATGAGCGAGATAACCCAATCAAGTCCGCCTACTGGCGATGGAGAGCAGTGTGCTTCTGCATGCGCTTTCTGTTCTGCGGCTCTGCCAGAGTCGGTGGTTTATTGCTGCACAAGCTGCGAAATAAACCTGATGCAGGACCCCAACTTTCGGATGTGCGGAGAGAGCCATGAGGAAAGTCAGGAGGAAATGTAAGAACCCAGCCTGCCGCGAATGGTTTCACCCAGCCTTCCAGAATCAACGATGGTGCTCACCAGATTGCGGAACGGTGCTGGCTATGGCTGAAAGGGAGAAAAATCGGCAAAAAGCGATACAGGAAGCAGAGCGACGACGAAAGGAAGAAGCCCAGCATGAAAGACATAGTATCAAAGTTCGCAAGTTAGCCACCAAGCCCGCCAGTTACTTCAAAGCCCAAGCACAGCAAGCCTTCAACCAATTCATCCGCCTTCGTGACCATGACCAGCCCTGCATCAGTTGCGGCGAAACCAATCCGCCTGATTTGCATGGCGGGCAGTGGGATTGCGGGCATTTCAAAACTGTAGGTGGATTCCCAGAGCTCCGCTTCGTTGAAAGCAATGCCTATCGCCAATGCAAATCCTGTAATGCCGGGTCGGCTAAGCATGGTGCAAAGGCGGCAACCGTAGCGCAGAGATATGAAGCCACCCTGGTTGAGAGGTTCGGTCAGGAGTTGGTGGACTGGCTGAATGGCCCCCACGAAATGACGCGCTATCGCCGTGAAGACTACATCCGCATCCGGGATGAGTACCGGGCAAAAGTGCGTGAACTGAATAAGCAAAGAGAGGCAGCATGAAACCAATCGATCACTACCGGCTGGCTATGTACCTGCACAGCAAAAAGCAGCTCGAATCCCGGCTAAATGAAATTAACGCCAAGATTGAGCGCGTTCAGTATCAACCCCAGCGCCGACTGCCATTGAGCCAGCGCATCATGAATTGGTGGTTCGCATGACCGAATGCCTCAGAGAGAAGTGGCTCAGGCTAAGGCTGATGCGAATGCCTGGCATGGCGGAAATTAACTATCGACTTATCAAACTTGAACTGAAATTGAGAGGTGCGCGTTATGGGGCTTGAAGCGACAGTGAAGTACCATTTTCCGAAGGGGCAGAACTTCAGCGGGACAGCACCACAGACTTCACCAGATACGCTCACAGGCACTGATTACATTGCGGCTATGGGAATGGCTTTGAGTATCGCGCCATTGGGCTACAGCGCTTTCATGGGAAAGGTGGGAGTAAGTGAGAACGACGCCGCACGCGCCGTATCCTTGTTAACTGATTATGCACTTCAAACCTGCGATAAGGTTCCAGCCTTTCGCAAACTCGACACTGATATTAAACCAGCCGTTATGCAAACTCTCGCAACTTATGCCTACATGGATTATTGCCAGAGTGCTTCCAGTAAAAAACCATGCAAATGCTGCAAAGCGACGGGCTTCATTGAGGCGGAAGTCTTTACCATGAAATCGCGCTTTGGCACGCAAAGACCAGGCGTGGTAACGGAGATTAAGCGCCTTGATGAATCGCTGCCAGAAAATACCAGCTATCGGGTGCGAGACGTGGAGCGCGTGGTTTGCCATGAGTGCAAAGGTAAGTGTGTTGTGTCATCAGCGTGCCGTGATTGCAAAGGGCGCGGCAGGGCAGTGATGAAAGCGGAGACTGAGCGGCAAGGTGTGCCGGTAGTGGGTGATTGCAGTCGATGCTGTGGGCGAGGATTTGAGCGAATTCCGGCAGTAGAAGCATATAGAGCCGTCAGCGCTTTAACTGACAGCATCAGCCTGGCAACATGGGATCGGAGTGGCAAGCCGTTCTATGACCAACTAATCGGCAAGCTGGAGATTGAAGAATCGTGGGCTAACTCAGCTCTGAATAAAGTAACCGGATAGCGCAATCGGAAATAGCTCATTATTTTATAGTGGGCTATTTACTTTTCAGGAAACTGGGGATATGATTTCTAACAGTTGAAGTTGCGCGCTGTTGTTTGACGCGGTAACTTAATCCAGTCAGTTCCATCGATTTGTGATAGTCAAAACGCCCCGTAGCCTCACCAGCTAGCGGGGCTTTTTTATTGCCTGCAATATCCGGGTAGATCGTATAAAGGTCATTACGGTTGGCTGTTAACCAACTTATCGTAGTTCGATTCCACGCCTTCCCGCCATATAACCTCCCTGGCTGACCAGGCGGGCAGTTACCGAGATTTGCGTCGAGGCGCCTAAAAAAAATCCCGCGTACCGAAGGGGAAGCAACAGTAAGCGGGTAAAGATTCAAGTTTCACTCTGTCAACTTTCAAGGATTGACGGGTGAAAGTTAGCAGTCATGATTTTTGCCTTTGTGCAAAAAATGCTAAACCATTAAATTTAGTAAAAAATTCACAAAGGCTCGCTTCGGCGGGCCTTTTCTTTTTTCGCCCCTGCCAATCACTGCACACTTCGGTTTAGCGACCTGTGGCAGAGGGCGCATTTTTCACACAGCTGATGATTTGAAAGAAGGGATATAGCGCGGGGGTTTCTCAGGTGACATTGAGAAGTTTAACCGGGCTCGCTCAGTTCACCATTTCATCAAGTCCTAAAAAGCGAGTCCCCTTGAGTGGGGGTGGAAATGAAAAGAATGCCTGACAAAGACCCTAACCTTGCCGGGTTGTCATGGCTGATATTACTCGGCGTCGCTTGCTGGGGCGGACTCGTTCGCTACCTCATCGACATAAAGCAAAGTCGCGCTTCATGGAGTTGGGCAGCAGCGGTTGCTCAGATTGTTGTCTCTGGATTTTGCGGCCTGCTGAGTGGCTTTCTCAGCATGGCGGGCGGCCTGGATATTTATTACATGCTTTTTGCCGCAGGTGTCAGTGGGACGATGGGTTCTGTCGCTCTGACTTACTTTTGGGAAAGGTTGACGGGGGTAAGGATCCAGTGAGCCAGATAATCCAGATACTTAATTTTGAGGAGGGCTATGTGGAGTCGCCCTATCTCGACACGCTCGGCTATCCCACGGTTGCCGGTGGCATAAAGATTGGCCCGAAAGGTTCCAGCCTGGCAAATTACACCTTCACGGTTCCGCGAGCGGTAGGCGATGTCTGGAAGCAGGTGATTGTCGCCAGCAAGCAGGCGGAGATGAAGCGAAACAGTGCAATTGCCGCAGCCCTGAAGCAATGCAATCCGGCGCGCGAGGATATTCTCACGTCGATGGCCTTTCAGCTTGGCACAGAAGGTCTGGCAGATTTCCGTAAGACGCTCATTTTTATTTCGAATGGCGACTTCCTGAGTGCTGCAAACGAAATGCTTAACAGCCGATGGGCCCGCCAGACACCTGCCCGCGCCCGCCGTCATGCTGATGTAATGCGCACAGGAACTTACGACATCTACAAGGGGCTGATATGAAGCTGGTAAGCGACTGGCGCAACTGGTGGCGCTGGCATTCAACGAAGGCCATCATCGCTCTCGGCATGCTGCCAACCATCTGGTTTGAACTTCCCCCGGAATGGAAAGCGGAAATCCCCTCCAGCTGGATGCGCATTGCCGCCATCGTGGTCATGGTCATCGGCGTTTATTCCCGGATGACATTACAGAAACCACCGGAGAATAAGCATGATGAGCATTGAAACTATTATCGGCGGTGTCGTGGCGCTGATTGCAGCCATCATCGCTACCTACCTCAGCGGGAAGAAGGTCGCAAAGACCGAAACGCAGGCTAAAGCCGATGTAGCGGAAGCGGAGCGTATTAAGCGTCAGGCTGAAGCCCGAACCGATATTGAGTCAACGCACATTAAGGTGGCGAAAGATGTTCAGCAGGAAAATGCTTCTCTTGATGATCCCGCTGCTCGTGACCGGCTGCGGAACTCGAAATACCACACCGACGACTGAGTACATCGTCACCGACTCCAGCTGCACGCTGTTCAGTCCAATCCGAACCCACGGCAAAGACGCTGACCTGATGGATATCAGGACGGTGAGGGCGATCAACATCCATAACGAATTGTGGGACAGAATCTGCGGGAAGTCGTGACAACCCACAAGAAGAATCACTGACAGCAACAGAGCACTATCAGCCTCGCTTATGCGGGGCTTTTTTATGTCCGCAGTAAACCGCGCCATGCCCGGCGCATTAAATCACACAGAGCCTTTCAGGAATCAGCCTCGGAGATAACCGTTATAAGCGGCGGCTTCTCTGTGGGCGGTTATCTGGGCAACGAGGCTTATTCACTAAAAGGTAGAACGCAATGAACCCATTTGAAGAAAAACTTCAAAGAATGATTTCTTTATACACGGAAAATAGCTGCCAAAAAGTGCCTGAAAACATCGCAGAGCTAATGGAATTGGCAAGTGAGTTTTCTGGCATGCTTCGGCAGGCAGGAGTACGGTCAGCATTTTTTGTGGAACTGCTTATGCACGGCGGCCTTATGGCGACAATGAGTCGTGTAATGGAAGACCAGAGGAAAGAAGATCCTCAGGTTTACGTTTTGTCTTCAAAGAAGACAGGCCTGACAAAAATTGGGTATTCATCCAACATTCCACAACGCATCAAAGCGCTTGGAAACGCAGGGCCAGACAATTTGACACTTGAGTGCCTCGTTCGGGGTGGAAGCGAAACTGAAAACATGCTTCATCGTAAATTTGCCACAAAGAGAAAGCACGGAGAATGGTTCGCTCTATCCAAGGACGATATTGAGGGATTGAAATCTGTAGCCCTCACTCAGAATGGCGATTAACTCCAGCTGAGAGCCACTTTCACAACGGCTTTCATCACAAGGCGCTTTCTAATCAGAGCGCCTGATGATGGATCTCTCCGACAAGGGATAACGGTTAGCCATGCTGTGAAGCGTTGCGAATCCGGTTAATCACATAAGCGGTGAAGATGACGCACAGCATTTTAACGATGCTGTTTACAGAAGGTGAGTAAGCGATAGCGAGCTGAATTAAATCTTGATGCGACATATATCCTCCTTTTGTTTGCTATAGGGGTGCCGAATCACTCCCGGTAGTGAGTCGCATCGATATTTCATTCAGGGGCAGGTCTTTTTAGTTCCGCTCAATGCGGGAAATGTGGAGTAAACATGGCGACACCAGATTGGGAGGCCATCGAGTCGGCTTACCGTGCTGGTTTGATGTCTATCCGCGAAATAGCTTCGCAGCATGGCATCACTCACGGCGCGATAAACAAGCGTGCAAAACGTGACGGATGGGAGCGAGACCTCAAGGCGAAGATAAAAGCCAAGGCTGACACGCTGGTATCCAAACGTGAGGTATCCAGGCAGGTATCCACTGAAACGGCTACCAGTGAACGGATACTGATTGAGGCAAACGCCGAGGTTATTGCCACTGTCCGCATGGAGCATCGCGGAGACATTCGCCGAGCACGTAACATCGCCAGCTCATTGTTCGGTGAACTCGAAGCGCAGTGCGCTGATGTAGGTGCGCTGGAGCAGCTGGGTGACTTGATGTTTAATCCTGATGACAAAGGGCAGGATAAGCTCAACGAAATCTATCACAAGGTAATCAGCATGCCGGGTCGAGTGAAGTCGATGAAAGACCTGTCAGACACGCTGAAAACACTCATTGGCCTGGAGCGGCAGGCGTACGACATTGACGGCCCTGCCGGTGATGACACATCGAAGAAATTATCCGACCTGATGGACGATCTCGCTAAGGGGTAAGCATGAAGCCAGAACATCTCAATCTTCTGCGGGATAAGCTCTGGCGACTGAATCACCTCTACTGGATAACCGACAAAGAAGGCAAGCCAGTACGCTTCCGGATGACGCCTGAGCAGCTCGAATACTTCGAAGGCATGCATACCCGCAACATCATCCTGAAAGCTCGCCAGTTAGGTTTCACCACTGAGGTCTGCATCATCCAGCTCGACGCCGCTTTGTTCGAAGCAGCCAAATGCGCTCTGATAGCTCATACCCTGAACGACGCCAAACGCCTTTTTCGCGAGAAGATAAAATATGCCTATGAACGCCTTCCTGATGAGATTAAGGCAGCTAACCCTGCAAGCAATGATGCAGCAGGTGAGCTGGTATTCAGCAAGGGCGGCTCGCTCTATATCAGCACGTCTTTCCGTGGCGGCACGCTTCGTTATCTGCACGTTTCCGAGTTCGGCAAGATATGCGCTAAGTTCCCGGACAAAGCCCGCGAGATTGTTACCGGTGCTTTTGAAGCAGTATCAGGCGATTGTTTCACGACGATTGAAAGCACAGCAGAAGGCCGGGCTGGTTACTTCTTCGATTACTGCCAGTCGGCAGAAAAGGCGCTCATTCAGGGCAAGCAGCTCTCACAGTTAGACTGGAAGTTCTTCTTCTTCTCTTGGTGGAAGAATTCCCTGTATGCAATCGACCCCGTAGAGCCAATCCCGCAGCGCCTGAGCGACTATTTCGCTGACATTGAGGCGAAGCATGGGGTGGTAACGAACGAGCGCCAGAGAGCCTGGTATTACGCCAAAGAGAAGACACTCGGCGATGACATGAAGCGCGAGTATCCATCGATACCGGCAGAGGCATTTCAGCAGTCGGTTGAGGGCGCTTATTACGCCAAGCAGTTCCGCAAGCTGTACGAGCAGAAGCGTATTGGCGCGCTGCCAGACAACTCGCATCTGCCGGTTCATACCTTCTGGGATATTGGCGTAGGCGACTCCACCGCTATCTGGTTCGTACGCATCGTTGGCGAGGAGTATCACGTCGTCGACTACTACGAGAACTCAGGTGAGGGCCTCCGGCACTACATGAAGGTGCTGAAGGATAAGGGCTATGAGTATGCCGCTCACTGGGGGCCGCACGACATCGACAACCGCGAGTTTGGCTCTGATGCGAAGTCCCGTCGCGAGCTTGCCCGTGAGGGATATGAGATTGACGGCGTCAGATACACGATTACCTTTCAGGTGGTACCAAAGCTCGGCGTTGATGACGGCATCGAGCAGGTGCGTGAAATCCTGCCAAAGTGCGCCTTTGATGAGCATAAGTGTGCTGACGGCATTATCGCGCTTGAAGGCTACCGCAAGGAGTGGGACGACAAGCGCGGATGCTGGAAGGACAAGCCACTGCACGACCACACATCTCACGGAGCTGACAGCTTCCGTTATTTCGCCGTGACGCAGAAGAAACGCAGCGTCCTTAAAGCGGCTCCAGTTACATTCAGACGATAAGCGACTATGGCTAACTATTCCTACGCAAGAGCAGAATACAGCGATGCCGCAAAGTCATGGCAGCTTGTCAAAGACTGCGTGGCCGGCAGCCGTGCTATTAAAGACCAGGGCATTATCTACCTGCCAATGCCTGACCCGACCAACGAGAGCGAAGAAAACCAGGCCCGATACGCAGCACTGCTGAAGCGGGCCATGTTCCTCAACATCACCGGACGCACCCGTCAGGGGCTGATTGGCGCAGTGTTTCGCAAAACGGCTGAGGTTGATTTGCCGGGCCCGGTGAATTACCTGATTGAAAACGCCAGCGGGGACGGCACAAGCCTTGAGCAGCTCTCCAAAGAAGCTGTAGGTGAAGACCTCGATACGGGCCGCGGAGGTTTCTTTGTGGACTACCCGACCAGTGACGCACCAGAAGGCACGCGGCCGACGCGCGCACAGACAGCAGGGCGCTTTGCTCACATCCACCTCTATGAAGCCATGAGCATCATCAACTGGCGTGAGGACGTGATTAACGGCGTGCGTAAGCTGACAATGGTTGTGTTTGCCGAGTGCTACAACAAAGCAGAAGCCGACGAGTTCAGCTTTGATGTGCGCAAGCAATTCCGGGCACTGACACTGGAAAATGGTGTTTATCGTCACCGCATGTGGCATGAGGGGGACCCTTACGAAACACCTCAGCTTGACGTCTATCCGACAGATTTCCTCGGCAACACGTTTGATCACATCCCGTTCTACTTCTTCGGAGCAGAGAGCAACGACGCTCGTATCGATAAGGCGCCGCTTGAGGATTTGGCCGAGGTAAACGTGCTTCACTACGGCAACAGCGCCACTGTGGAGGAATCAGGATTCATCAGCAGCCAGCCAACGCTGTTCTTCACGACTGATATTACTCAGGAAGAGTTTCAAATCTGGAACCCCAACGGCATCCAGATTGGCTCAACATGCGGCTATAGCCTGGGTAAATCAGGCGCGGCGACGCTTGTGCAGGCCAACGAAAGCCAGCTTGCCCTGAAGCTGATGCAGGAAAAAGAGAACCAGATGCTGATGATTGGTGCGCGCATCGTGCAGCAGTCAGGGCAGAACGAGACAGCAGAAGCTGCTCGCATCCGCTACAGCAGTGATAACAGCGTGCTGGGTACGATTGCCGGCAACGTCAGTGAAGCGCTCAAGCGGGCCATTCTGGACGCTCAGCTCTACATGAGCGGCGTATCTGATATGGCCAATACTACTTTCTGGCTGAATCAGGAATTCTTCGATGAGACGATGGATTCGCAGATGATTCTGGCGCAAATCCAGCTCTGGCAGCAGGGCTTTATCGCCAAATCTGACCTTCGCACCAATCTTCGCCAGGCGGGAATCATTGAGGCCGACCGCAACGACGATGACATTAATGCCGAGCGTGCTGAAGAGCCAGCCATTGAAGGCGATGCCGTCACTGATAACCCTGAACCGATCACTGAGGAATAACCATGAGCGCAGACGGTTACACGACAAACGCCGCTACGCGCCATCAGGTATACGTACAGCGATTTGGTTCAGGTCTGGCTGGCAAGGCGGCTAAGTTCGTCCACAAGGCAATCAGACGCGCTAAAGAGGCCGTTAACGAAGGGCTGAGCCAGTACGCTACCGCTCGCTATAACCGGCAGATAGAAACGCTCAGGAGTGACCTGAATGCCATCTATGGCGAGTTGTCGCAGCAGCAAAAGCTCGACCTGGGTGAGTTTGCGCAATACGAATTCACCTTCAACAGCAAGCTGCTTGGTCAAATCGTTAAAGCCTCTGTACGACTCGCAGAGCCCTCGGCAGAGATGATAGCCGCTGCTGTAATGGCTGACCCGTTAGAGCTTGCTGTGGGGCGTGGAAGGCAGGTTATCGACATCACCGGCGCGCTGGCGCAGTTCGGCAGCAAGAAGACGGCGGACATCCTCAGTGAAATCGCGATCGGTTCGTCTCTCGGCGAGACGCAGAAGCAGATTATCCGGCGCCTGACTTCTCTGGGCGTGTCGCATGAGGAGCAGGTCGGTTCACTTGTAAGAACGATGACTAACCATGTCGCCTCATCTGCCCGGGCGGAAACGCTGAAGCAGAATGACGACATACTGCAGGGGCATCGCTGGATAGCAACGCTCGACAGCAGGACGACGCCGGTATGCCGCGCTCGTGACAGGAAGGTTTATCCGCTGGATGGGCCAAAGCCTCCGGCTCACTGGGGGTGCCGGTCGTCAATCGTTCCAGTGCTCAAGCCAGAGTATCAGCGAGAGATTCCCGGAAGCACGCGACCATCAAAAGGGCCAGATGGTGTTGAGCAGGTAAGCAGCGGGATATCATATGGTGACTGGCTGGCAAGACAGCCTGCAGCATTCCAGAAAGAGGTGCTCGGTCCTGCGCGTTACAAGCTATTCAGCAAGGGCGAGCTCACCATCGATCGCTTCGTTGATGACAACGGCAAGCAGTACACCCTAGACCAACTCAAAGATTTAGAGCCGCATGCGTTCGAGCTTGCAGGCCTGGAGTGATCATGAGCGAAAACATTAAAGAGTTAGGCAAGCAAAAGAAATTTCCAATATGTGCTGAGCTTTACTCTCGCATTGAAGCACTGATTCACGAATATGACGGTGAAATTGGGATGGCTGAGGTCATTGGCGTACTTGAAATGATGAAGCACGGCTTGCTCAGCAGCCCTCAAGAAGCCTAATCACATCTAAACGCTGGCCGGGCCAGCTCACATCCATTCAGGAGAATGTATGACTCTGAAGTATCAGCTTACCGCTGAGGAATTCGCTCAGCTCGATGAAGCCAAACAGGCGCTGTATGTGCAGCAGGGCGAGGTCTATCAGCTTCAGGTTGATGGCATCCCGCAGGAAGACGTCAGTGGCCTTAAGCGCCAGCGTGACGAATTGCTGGCAGAGAAAAAGGCTGAGCAGGAGCGGCGCCGAGCTGCAGAAGAACAGGCGCAACGGGAAGCCGATGAGCGTGCGCGAGCTGAAGGCAACTATCAGCAGCTGTTTGAAAGCTCACAGGCTGAGCTTGAACGCGAACGTAGCAGCCTCACAGAGCTTCGCCGGTCTATTGAGCAGCGGGACATCAACCTTGCAGCCACTCGCGTCGCTACAGCGATTGCAGACGGCGCTAACGCCGAAATCCTCACCGAGTTTATCGCCCGCCGCCTGAAGGTGGCAGAGGGGCAGGTACGCATTACTGACGAGTCAGGAAATCTCACGGTCAGCACTCTCGCTGACCTGCAGAGAGAGTTTGAAACCTCTCCGCGTTACGCATCCCTCGTGCGCGGTAGTCAGGCAGGTGGCGGCGGGGCCGCGCCTAAGAGTGGTGACCGGGTTGCCAAAAAATGGGAAGAACTTCGTGGTATGGAGCGCGTCGAGCTCCGCAAAAATAACCCAGCCGAATATGAGCGACTCAAGAAGGCTCATGAGGCGACCCAATAAGGATTTAAGCAATGCCAACTATTCTTTCTGACGTAGTTTTTCGTGACGAACTGCGCGACTACATGCGGGTTAATACCGCAGAAAAGACCGCCTTCTTTCAGTCAGGCATCCTGACCAACAACCGCGACATGAGCACATTGCTGGCGTCGCCTTCTAACACCTTCACCATTCCGTGGTGGGTTGATCTGGATGCGTCCGTTGAGTCCAACTACTCGAACGACGTTTACACCGACGTGGCCGTTCCGCTGTCAGTGACTTCTGCCAGCATGCAGGCGCGCGCCGCGTACCTGAATGAAGGCTGGAACGCGATGAGCCTGGTGAAGAACATCACCAATCAGGATCCGCTGGAGTTCGTAGCAAGCCGTCTGACCAGCTACTGGCAGCGAGTTGCTCAGCGCCGTGCAATTGCGACTGTGGTAGGCGTCTATAACGACAACGTGGCAGGCAACGGCGGTGACATGGTGGTTGACGCTGGCGGACCTATCACCGCTGCTGCAATTATCCGCGCCCGAGCAACGATGGGTGACTACAGCCCGCAAATCATCACTCCGTCTGGCACCTCAGCGCTGAGTGTTATTGCTATGCATTCTGCTGTTTATACCGAGCTTTCAATCCTTAACCAGATTGATTTCACCCCGATTGCGGATCAGGTGCCGGAATTCGGCCGCTATCAGAACATGGTTGTCGTGCTGGATGATGGCCTGCCGGTCGTTGGCACAGGTGCCGATGCGAAGTATCTCTCCATCATCTTTGGCCCCGGCGCTCTCGGTTATGCCGAAGAGCAGGATGAAGACGATATGGAATACGATCGCGAACCAGCACGCGGCAACGGTGGTGGCGCAGAAACACTGTGGACGCGTCGCAACTTCGTGATTCACCCGCTGGGCTACTCCTTCAACAGCACCACCATCACTGGCACTCCGGGCACTTCACGACCTGTTTCTGCGAACTGGTCAGATCTGGCTCTCGCAACAAACTGGGACCGCAAGTTCAGCCGTAAGCAAATCCCTCTGGCCTTCGTGACCTCTAACGTTGCCGCTTAATCTATAGCGCCCCTTTGCAGGGGCTTTTAAGGAGTCACAAATGACTGTTGAAAAAGATAACTATGTCGACCCGGAGAAAAAGGCTCGCTGGGGTTTTGCTGAGAAGGGCGGTGAAATCGTCGTAGGCCCGCAGACCGTTGGTGAAACTGGAGGCGTTGATCATGCACGCGTCACCCCGAAGGATGAGGGCGCTCATGGCAATGGCTCCGGCGTTCAGCCAACAGCCGCAGATATGGCTGAACTGCAGAAGCAAAACGCAGACCTGCAGGCGCAACTGGATGCGGCCAATGCAAAGCTGGCTGAAGGCTCAAGCGGTGGTCAAAGCGATCATCTTGACAGCCTGAGCGCAACAGAGCTGAAAGCTAAGCTCGACGAGCTGGGTATTGAGTACAAAGGCAATGCTTCTCAGGCGGCACTGCTTGAGCAGCTGAAGGCCGCTCAGCAGCCTCAAGAGTAATCATCGGGGCTTCGGCCCCATTTAGCACGGAGTGAACATGACAACGTACATTACCGTCGCTGACGTGGATGAGGTTCTTGGCGCTGACTGGACGACACTAGAGAAGAAAGCGCGAGCGGTGCTGCAGGCTAATGCCTACCTGACTGCGCTTAACCTGCAGGGTATCCCTGATGTCACTCCTGATGACGTGAAACAGGCTGGCGCGTTTCTCGCCTCTGCATCAGCTGCTGGCGTGCTTTATAAGCAGCAGGTTGAATCTGGCGCACTGACCAGCAAAACGGTTGATGCTGACGGAGTGAGGGTGACGAAGAGCTATGCATCATCGCAATCGGTGGGCAGTTCATCGCTGCCAGAAGATGTGCAGCTTGCTCTCGCACTGCTCAAGCCATGGCGCAGCAATCCTCTCGCTTTCAGGGTGTATCGATAATGGGCATTCGAGACGAGCTACAGGCTGAGATTGCTGAGGCATTTGATACCGACCTGGGTGATGCCGTTCACCTCTTCACTGGAAGCTACACAGTACAGGCTGGATGGGATCCGGTAACGGAGACTGGCGGCGAGACAACGCGGAGCTATTCCGGCCGCGGCGTCCTGTCCCGCTATGAGCTGAGCCGCATTGATGGCGTAAATATCCTGCATGGCGACCTGAGACTAACTGCGCTGGCTAACGAAGTGACGGATATCCCAAGCGAGAGCCACACCATCACAGCGTCAGACCTTGCGACAGGATTACCACAGGCCTACCGCATCGTGACGCTATCACCTGACCCTGCTGGAGCGACGTACCGCATCCAGTTAAGGAGAAAGTAATGGCTAAGGGATGGGATAACGACCCTTCGTTGTTCGCCGGGCTGGTTGAGGAAGAGGTCGGCAAGAAACTTCGCATCATCTCGATGGCGCTGCTTACGGAGATTGTTCAGCGCTCACCCGTCGATAGTGGCCGCTTCCGTAATAACAACATCGTCAGTCTTGGCTCGGCAGATTACAGTGAACTTCAAGGTGGGGATAAGACAGGCTCGGCAGCAATACAGCGTGGCAGCGCCGTTATCGCTAATGGGAAACCTTACTCGGTCATCTATATCCAGAACAACCTGCCATACGCTGAGGCCCTCGAAAACGGGCATTCACAGCAGGCTCCTGCAGGCGTCTATGGCGTCTCATTCCATGGTGTAACTCAGGCTTACAAATGACACTCACTGAAATCAGGAACGCCATCATCTCCCGGATGACGGCGCAGACCGCTATTGCTTCGGATTCTGTTAGTTATCCCAACGGACCGACTTTCGATCCGTCCGGCAAATCCATATGGGCGCGCCTGACCAACATTCCGGGCATGGCGTCAGCAAACGAAATTGGCGCAGGTCCTGTTGTGCAGCGCACAGGCATTGCCGTCATTCAAATCTTTGTGCCTGCTGGATCAGGTTCGCTTCTCATCACGCAGACGGCCGACAAGCTGCGCGAACTGTTCGAGTTCAAGGCGGACGGGCGGCTCGATTACTTCGCTGTGAGCGCTATGGATGCCGGTGAAACCGATGGCTGGGCGCAGATGAACATTCAAATACCTTATCGCGCCGTATGAGGCGCATAACCCTGGAGAAATAATTATGAGCTCAGGCGCTAAGGTCGTTACCGCGTATATTCGCGAAACTACGCCCGGCACCACGCCTGCGACAGGAACATGGAACCTGCTGAAGCGCAGCAGCTTCGGTGTGGGCCCGTCGCAGAACATGATCGACAACGATGAAATCGGCGGCTCCCGCATGGCGCAAGGCCGGTCTACCGGTACTGTAGACGTAGGCGGCGACGTTGGAGCCAAGTTCCGCTGGGGCCAACACGATGATTTTCTCGCATCCTGCTTCGGATCGGAATGGAACAACAACGTGCTCAACATGGGCAACGACCGTATCGCGTTCTCTGTCGCTTCGTACGCTGAGGATATTGACGTAGCGTCGATTGCCCGCGGCTGTCAGGTCGGCACGTTCCAGCTGGCTATCCCCAATGACGGCGACATCACTGCTACCGTTACCTTTGCAGGCCTCGGTTTTGACACGAAAGCAGACGACACCAGTTACTTCTCTAACCCGGCTGACGGTGCTGGCGAACTGCGCTACACCTTCAAACAGGTAACAGCTATCTCGCTGAACGGTGTTACCGGTGGTGAAGGCTTCTGTGTCGATACCTTCAATATTCAGTTCGACAACAACCTTCAGACGCAGCGCTGCATCGGCAGCGGCAACCCATTCGCCGGGGCCAATATCCCGACAACGTTTACCCCTTCCGGGAGCATCACGCTGTCATGGTCAAAAGATGCCTATAACGCATGGAAGAAAACTCTGTCAGGCGAAACCATGCAATTCGGTTTCACGCTGGAGAATGATGAAGGCAAATATGTCTTCGACTTCCCGGCGGTGCAGGTAGACGGCGACTGGCCGGACGGGGGCAACACAGACATCGTGCAGGTTCAGCTAAACATCACTGCAGCCGATACGCCGCCGACCATTACCCGTGCAGAAGTCACGCCCTCAACCGCCATCGCAGTGACCCCTGCGACGTCAACCGGCTCGGTAGGCTCGACGGTCACCCTGACTGCTAACCTCACGCCTTCAGGCTCTACCGACACAGTACAATGGGATTCCTCTGACCCGTCAGTGGCAACAGTCACACCTAAAGGACAGAAAACCGCTGAGGTTACCCGCGTAAAAGAAGGTTCGGCAACCATTACGGCAAAAGTGCGTGAATTCACCGCCACTACAGCCGTCACTGTTACCGCAGCCCCATAATCGTTATTGCCCGTCGAACATGGCGGGCCATTTACAGGGATAAATATGCTCATTCTGAAAACACCAAAACTGGATGCCAATTCAGAGCGCTGGATTACCCCGATGGAAGGCCTGAAGTTAAAGGTCGGCTCTATCAGCAATCCGGCATTCCGCTCGCATAATGCAATTGTTCGCCGGCACATCGACAAACTGGACGCGCGCTTTAAAGTTGGCACGCCAGACTTCAATCCTGCAGAGATTGACGTTACAGAAATCTCTGACGACCTGCTGATTGATTCCGTTGCAAAACACCTGCTGATTGACTGGGAGGGCGTGGGAACCGCAGATGAATCTGGCGCAGAAACCCCCATCCCCTACACGCCTGAAAGCGGCAAGGCGCTTCTTCTTCAGCATCCAGAACTCTACTGGGCAGTGCTCAGTACGGCGTCCGACATTGCTGCCGGAAAGGAAGAGCAGAAGAAAGAAACCGTGGGAAAGTCTTAGCGGCGCAGAACTGGCTCAGCAATTACGGAGGAGAGCAGGGCGAGAAAGCACGCTGGAAGCGGGAAAAGTTAGGGCTCCCACCCATACCCGAACCAGAGATTGACGGTGTTTGCACTGAGATATTAAACGCCTACGCGGTAATCAGCCGCAGCAGACGTTACGCCGGAATGGCTGCCGCGCCGCTCCCTCTCTCACTGGAAGACATCAACTCTTACCTTAGCCATGAACCACTGCTTATCGATCGTGATGAGTTTGACGCCGCTATTTTCGCACTGGATGACGCAGCGCGCGATGAGTGGGATAAAAAACAACAGAAGGTTAAATAGCATGAAACAAGATAATAGTTGCGTAGTCCTGGAATTGGGCGTTATGAAAATATTTGGCAGTGATGGAATGGAAAGACTAACCATTAAGTCACTTTCTCCGTCAATTGAAGATCGTCTCATGGTAGTGGAAAGTGAGCTTGCCGCGCTTAAAAGGCAGAAGTCATCTCAAGAGAACGCGGGCTGCATCACACACAACGTCAGCATGGTTATCGGGGTAAATGAAGCGGCCACTGATAAAGCCGCTATAGATAAAAATATCAAAGCTATTATCGAGAACGCTCTAGCTTTGCAGTTTCAACCATCGATTCGCACATCTGTTTAGCGGCCTCTAGATTTGCATGTATTTTGTCTGCTTGCTTAGGGATCTGAATGTCACTCCAAAGTTGTGACAAATAATCGCTATAGGCCTCAAACTGCTCCTGAGGCATAGCCTTTAATAGCGCCCGAAACATTGCATCATGAGCCACGCAATTTACTGCCAAGTGGTCAGGTTTTTCCATCTGTCTTTCCTTTACCAGAGGTAATCAGCCATCCCTCATTGCTGTGTGCGTCCATGCCCCAAACATGGACGGGCTGAATACTCAACATATCCTCTAAAGTAAATCAGCGGAATCCTGATAGATGATCAGTGCTTATGTTTTGCATTGTCTTGCGCTGCCGCCGTGATAAGATTTATCCCATAAAACCTCATGGGGATAGGGATATGGATGATGATTGGGACGATGACCCGCTTTTCATAGATGCAGCCAGATTCATTATCGAAAATGGTAATTGCTCAGCTTCAGGATTGCAGAGGAACTTTCGGATCGGATACAACAGGGCTGCAAGAATGATTGAGCACTTAGAGTTGCTGGGTCTGGTGTCTGGCTTTGAGCTTGGCGGCAACAGGCAATTGATTTATGACAACTTCGATAAGTGGTGGGAGTCGGTAGAAGCGCTATCTAAAGAAGCGTTGCCAGCTCCTAGCATGACAAACGTTGTATTGTGGCCTGGAAGAAAACGCAAATGAAAAAAATCATCACGATGATGCTTTTCCCTCTGGTGTTAGTGGCATGTGACAATTCAGGTGCTTCAAAGCAAGTTGTACAGCCAGTAGAGAAGAAAGAATCGGCAAAATTTGAATGTAGTAATGGCGGCGTCTCAACTAAGTGCGACATTGTGGCGGGAGATCAGCTTGGCAGCGGCAAGTGGCGTCATGCAAAACTCAACATGTCTGGAAGCGATGCATCGCTAAATATTGATGGCGAAGTGTTCTATAAGACTGATGTAAGCAGCGATTTCATAGATGGAAGAAGAGTTGCCACGTTTGAGCTAAAAAGCCAAAAAAACAGCAGGGCTGAGGTAAGTATTTCAAGCTCTAATTCAGAATCACATCTAAGCGTGAATGCATGGAATTCTGATGAAAAACTCATGATGACGTCATCTAGATGAATTGAAGTTCACTACATATGACCTCGCCACGGCGGGGTTTTTTTATGTCCGGAGAAAACATGGCCGAACAACAATCACGTCTTGCGATCATCATCGACAGCACGGGCGCTCAGCGTAATGCAGAAGGCCTAGCCGGCGCACTGGCGAAAATGACTCAGGCCGGGCAGAAGGCTGCGGATACCGCTGGAAAGACAGCAAAAGCGACGGATCAGGAAGCGAAGTCACTCTCCGACCTGCTCGACAGGATTGACCCTGTTAACGCCGCGCTTAATCGCCTGGACGACCAGCAGCGCCAGTTAGCAAAGTTTCAGGCCAAAGGTTTTATCGATTCAGACACATTCAGCGATTATTCAAAGAAAATCGACGAAACTCGCTCTCGGCTTAGTGGGTATGACGAACAATTAAAAAAGACTGGCATGACATCGAAACAGATGGCCAATAACTTAAGGATGGTTCCTGCTCAGTTTACAGACATCATTGTTAGCCTTCAGGCAGGGCAGAGCCCATTCCAGGTGCTGCTCCAGCAAGGCGGACAGCTGAAAGACATGTTCGGCGGTATAGGTCCAGCTGCTCGCGCATTAGGCGGCTATGTTCTTGGGCTGATTAACCCATTCACTGTTGCTGCTGCTGCTGCAGGAACATTAGCGCTTGCTTATTATCAAGGTAGTGAAGAGCAAGAACAGTTCTATAAAACACTTGTTCTTACTGGAAATGCAGCAGGGAAAACAACCGGTCAGTTAATGGACATGGCCGATCAGATAGCTCGCGGCACGGGCTCTACCAGGGGCATGGCGGCAGTAGTTTTAAATCAAGTTGTTTCCAGCGGAAAGGTAGCCGGAGATTCGCTTGAGGTTGTTTCTACGGCTGTCATAAACATGAGCAAAGCTACCGGCCAGTCAGTTGAGCAACTGGTTTCTGATTTCGATAAGATTTCAGGAAGCCCATTAGACTCACTTGCCAAGCTGAACGATCAATATCATTTCCTTTCGTTAGCTGTTTATAACCAGATAAAAGCGCTGCAGGATGAAGGAAACCAGCAAGAAGCTGCTCGCTTAGCTACAGAAACCTATGCAGCAACCATGAACCGCCGAGCTAAAGATATTCACGACAATCTAGGTTTCATCGAAACCGCTTGGAATTCTTTAGGTTCAGCAGCAAAATCAGCATGGGACCAAATGCTGAATGTAGGCCGGGAGGCGACACTGCAGGAAAGGCTCGATGCTGCAAAAAATGCAGCTCAACAACAAGCTAACGGTTTGGGAAACGGCCTATGGAACACCTATGGGGTTAATAACTCATCTGGTTCCAGCGCGGCGGGTGAAGTAAATATCTTGCAGAACGTTATCAATCTGCAAAACGACCTAAACGGCGCAGTTACTGCAGGACAGGCAGCACAAGACAAAGCTATTAAGACGCAGCAGGAAGCCGAACGCGTCAACCAGCAATACCTTTCGAATGCCCAGCGCCGCAACAAAGCCATTCAGCAACAAAATGACTTTCTTAAAGCCGGCGCAATCACTCAAGAGCAGTATGCGAATAACCTTTCTCGTATAAACGATATGTACAAGGACCCTGCACAACCTAAAGGGAAATCCTATACAGAAGACGCTGGCTCACGGATGCTTGACCAACTCCGCCAGCAGCAGCAGGTGCTGATGAGCCAGGCCGACACCGGCGAGAAGATTGGCACGCAGCAGCAGGCGCTGATTAAGTGGGAGCAGCAGCTTGCAGACATAAAGAGCAAGCAGACGCTAACTGCTGACCAGAAATCTCTGCTGGCAAGCTCCGACCTCATCACCTCTCAGTTGCAGCAGAACGCGGCGCTGGAGCGGCAGATTGAGACGAGTGAGAAGCTTCTGGCGCTGGATAAGGCACGAGCAGACATCACACGCACTATTACTAACCGGCAGAGTCAGTACGCTACAGACGAGCTATTCGCCGGCGGCGGGCTGAGCCAGAACGAGCAGCAGCAGTACACGCAGCGCCTCTCTCTTGAGCAGTCCTACAACGACAAAATCACTCAGCTGCGCCAGAGCAGGGCGTCAGCGACGAGCGATATTGCCCGCGAGGAAATCGACCAGGAAATCCAGTTGCAGCAGCAGGCCCTGCAAACCGAGCTGACCAACTACGATACCCATATTCAGCGCATGAACGAAGCTCGCGGCTCTTTTACCGCCGGCGCTACTCGTGCATGGAAAGAGTATCAGGATAGTGCTGCAAACGTTTCTGCGATGTCCCAGCAGCTTTTCAGCAATGCGTTTGGAAACATGGAAGACGCGCTTGTTAAGTTTGCAACTACAGGCAAAGCATCCTTCTCTGACTTTACCAACTCAGTGCTGTCAGATATTGCCCGCATTGCCATTCGCCAGTCACTGATTGGGATCGGCACGAGCTTTGCCGGGATGGCAGGTGGAATGTTTGGTGGGGCTGCCGCATCTGGAGCGGCTTCCGCTGCATCATCAAGTAATGCCTTCTCCGGCGGGGCTTACAGCAACCTCAAGCTTAACGCCAAAGGCGGCATCTATGACTCTCCATCACTGAGTGCATATAGCGGTGGCGTGTACGATTCTCCGAAGTTCTTTGCATTCGCAAAAGGCGCTGGAGTATTTGGAGAAGCCGGGCCTGAAGCAATCATGCCGCTAACACGCTCGTCGGACGGCTCTCTGGGTGTCAGGATGGTAAATGGCGGACAGGCTGATGCTAAAAGTGCTGGTGACACGGTGATTCACCAGACCATTCATGTAAATGGTAATGGTGATGCTGCGCTGCAGAGGGCCATGGAAGAGGCCGCGCGAAAAGGGGCGACCGATGGTGCAAAACAGGCCCGGCAGGACATGCTTCAGGATTTCCAGAACAGAGGGCAGGGGCGTCGCCTGCTGGGCGTATAAAACAGGAGTAAAACATGGCTGATGTACTGGAATGGCCCGGCCCCAATCCTTCCTCGCTTAACTGGCACCTCGAATCAAACACTAAAACCTTTCGCTCCCCCTTTAATGGCGCATCACAGACGGTTCGCTTCCCCGGCTCCCGGTGGAAGTGCACTGTTGAGTACGCTGTGCTTGAAGAGGAGCAGGCCCGGAAGATTGAGGCGGTTCTGGCTGCAATGGATGGCGAATATGGGCGGGTAAGGATACGCGACTGGGGGCGGGCCGGCAGAGCACCGCAAGGAACACCTGTAGTGTCAGATCCGGATCAAACGGGAGTGGCGCTTTCAACTGCAGGGTGGAAGGCAAATACAGTAGTACTCCGCGCAGGAGATTACTTCACCGTTAACTCTGAGCTAAAAAAAGTGACAGCAGACGTGACCAGCAATGCATCCGGCGTAGCGGTTATTTCATTTGCCCCAATGCTGCGAACGTCGCCTGCCGCAAACTCCCCACTGGAAGTTCAAAACCCATGGGGGATATTCAAGCTTGTCGATAACTCCCAGGGTGAAATCCGGCGCGCACCCGGCCTTATCTCATCAACAACCATCGAATTTGAGGAGGCTTTCTGATGATGTACTCACCGTTTTCCGACTCAATGGTTGACTGGCTTTCACGTGACCGCGTGACGGTGGTGGTGGCCGCGAATATCCAGTTTGAGTCCGGCACCGCCTACGTTCACTCGGGCACAGGAACAATCGTGATAGACGGCTTTGTCTACTACGGAATGGGCCGAATGGGCTCTATTGATGACGTGAATGAAACCAATACGACAAGCCCGTCACAGCTGAAGATGACACTGTCAGGGCTGGATATGTCGCTGTTTGCCAAGACGCTTAATGAGCGATGTGTAGGGCGGGCCGCGGAGATATTTCTGGTTGCGATAGACGATAACGGGCAGGTTCGCGTTGCCGACCTGATATTTCAGGGCAAAGTTTCCAGTACAGGCGCGACAGCCGGCGAGACAAACGCGCTTCAGTATACCGTCAGCAACATCTTCGAAGACTGGCAGCGACCATTTCCGGACCGGTTTACCGATGAGTCACATCAGTCATCGCAGCCGGGTGACAGGATATTCCGTTACGTTGCGCAGATGTCTGAACGGTCAATTTTCTGGGGCAGTAAAAAGGATGCGCCAGGCTTTACCTATTCGTGAGGTTTTATGAAACACCCTGACTGGCAGAAAAGACTCGTAACCGTAATCAAGGCCGCTGAAAAGCGGCCTTTTTCATGGGGAGAGCATGATTGCTGCCTGTTTGCCGCCGATTGCGCGCGGGCCATGTGTGACGAAGATTTTGCCGCTGAATTTCGCGGGAAGTATGACAGCGAAACCGGAGCAAAAAAGGCGCTGCTGCGTGGTGGCGGTTCACTTGAGCGAGTTCTCGCACGGTTTCTTGAAGAGGTGAAGCCAGCCTTCATACAGCGCGGGGATATCGCGGTGGTCGAGAATGCCGGACGCAGATGCGCAGGCGTGTTTTATGGCGGCGTGGTCTGGGTTCCTGGTGATGCGGGGCTTATTGGATTGCGCGGAAATGTATTGAGTGCATGGAGGGTTAACTGATGCCTGCTGCTATTCCAGTCGTTGCGGCTGTGGCCGGTGGTATTGCCGTTGCTAACCAGGCTTACGCCATTGCAATGGTCATCACGGTTGCCGCTCAGCTAGCTTCTCAGGCCCTTGCGAAGAAGCCTTCCATGGGTGGTTACCGGGATACCCAGGAGAGAAAACAGGTCCTTCGGGCTGCCGCCAGTGCCAAGACGGTTATCTACGGCAAAACGCTCTCCGCTGGCACCCTCTTCTTTTCAGAAGAGCAGGCCGGAGATCAAGCTGATGGCGAGCTGCTGCACCTTGCCATTACTCTCGCCGGTCATCCGATTACAGCCGTTGGCGCTGTGTATCTCGGCGACGATGATATTTCGACATACGGCAGCAAAGCTTCTTATGAGGTGCATATCGATCGCCAGACTGCAGACCCATACCTGCTGGAGAATGCCCCATCATGGAAGCCGGACATGATTGGCAAGGGTATAAGCTGGCTCAGGGTGACACTTAAGTTTGATGCCGAAAAATTCCCGTCTGGCATTCCCAATATTACCGTAGAGAAGCTTGGACGTAAGGTGTATGACCCGCGGACAGGCCAGACGCTTTACAGTAACAATGCCGCACTGTGCATCCTCGACTACTACCGCAACTACCTCAAGGTGCCGGATTCAGACATCAACTGGGACCAGTTCAAGGAAGCAGCGAACATTTCAGATGAAAGGGTGACCAGCACCGGCAATCTGACCGAGCTGCGTTACACCATCAATGGCGAGTTTGACCTGAGCGAAAATAAGGCAAGCATCCTCGAATCGATGCTGTCAGCGTGTTCAGGCGAGGCAACATACATTGCGGGCAAGCATGGCATTCTGGTTGGTGCCTATTACGGGCCGGCGGTTCAGGAGATAACCGAAAGTCAGCTCGCGGGCGATATTGAAATAATGCCAGAGGTGTCTCAGTCTGAGCGAGTAAATACGATAAAAGGCACATTCACCGACCCGGAGCAGCGATTCGCAGAAGTGGATTTCCCTACGGTATCTGTATCCGAATGGGTGGCTGAGGATGGTGTAGAAATTTCTCAGGACCTCAAGCTTCGCTTTGTCACTTCTGAATTTCAGGCGCAGCGACTGGCCGACATCAAACTGAAACGCACCCGCATATCACGCACAATGAACGTGACGTTAAACCTGAGCGGCTATCGTTATCGACCGGGAATGTATGTGAAGGTTAACTTCCCTTCACTTGGCATTGTCGGCGTAGAGATGCGTGTAACTGACTGGAGGTTTGGCGTTCAGAATGGCGTGCAGCTCACACTTAAGCAGGAAACGGCGGAAGTGTGGGGTGATGCGATTGGTCAGCCTATCGACCGCCCTCCATTCACTCAGCTGCCAACTGGCGGAGTCGCTCAACCACAAAACCTGAAGTACACCGTTGAAGAAATAGGTCAGGTGGTTCAGGGCGTACTGTCATGGCAGAACGTGGGGCAGTATGTTTATAACCAGGTGCTCATCAGGAAAGATGGTGAACTGGTGTTGTCGGTGCAGGTTCCGGGCTCATTTACCCGGCTGACGGGGCTGCTGAGAGATACTTACACCGCGCACGTCATAGCGGTAAACCAGATGGGCGCCCAGTCTCCGGAGGCCTATCTGGAGTTCAGTATTGAAGCGCCGCCGCCGCCTTCTGCGATTGACCAAAAGCAGGGGTATTTTGCTGTAACGCTTATCCCTCGCATTAATGAGATAACCAACGTTTCAACACAGTTCGACTTCTGGACTTCAGGGCTGACTCAGTTACCTAATGCGAGCCAGTCCACTGTTGAAGGCAATGCAAGCCGTGCCGGCATCGGGAGCAACTGGACAGCTTACGAACTGAAAATTGGCCCTACGTATTACTGGTATGTGAGGACGATAAATGCCTTTGGAACATCTGCGTTTGTAGAGGTGCCGGTTGTTTGCAACACAGATACTGGCGAGCTGATTGACTACATCGATAATCAGATCCGCAAGTCAGAAGCATTTGACCGGCTCACTTCTTCCATTGATACGAGTGTCGATGCAATCCTGCAGAACGCCCTTAACCTTGATGCCTCTGTGGATCATCAGTTTGAGGCCTACGGTCGAAACCGAGCCGACATCATTACTGTCCGTCAGACCATTGCCACCATTGACAGCGCCTATGCTCAGAAATTTGAGCAGATTCAGGCCCAGTCAGACCAGAACACTGCGTCAGTGCAGCAGGTATCAAGCGCTTACGCTGACCTCAGCGGCAAGCTGTCAGCGCAATGGGGCGTGAAGGTTCAGATTGACAGAAATGGCACAAAGTATGTCGCTGGCATGCAACTTGGGGTGGAAGGCAACGGAGGCTCCACCCAGTCTTTTGCACTTTTCAGTGCGGACACGTTCGCAATCTACAACACAAGCACTCTGGGCTATCAGCTCGCTTTCACTGCCGTCAATGGTCAGGTGTTCATCAATGATGCGCTTATCAACTATGCCTCGATAACCCTCGCTAAAGTGGGCTCATGGTACTCAGCAAACTATGTAGCTGGCAGATCAGGAACAATCATGAGGAGTGATGGTTCTTTTGAACTGTACGGAGGCTCTGGCCGCTCCGGAGGTAGCGTGTTCAATGAAACTGGCATGGCCGTTTACGACGCTAACGGAGTTGAAAGGTTTAAAGCGGGGAAACTCAACTGATGGCTGATATTTATGGAGTTCGTATCACTCCCGACGATGGAGGCAAACAAATCATACTGGACGCCTCAATGCGTTACGCATCATATCTTGGTAGCGCGTCTATGCTGGCAAACACCGGGTCCGTGGGTGGGTTTAAGCCTCAGCCAGCCAACAGCAAGGCGCTGATAGTGCCAAGAAATCTGGTTCGGGTGTATCCCGGAAGCAACCCGGCCGGACCGCCTATGGCATATGTCCGTAGCATGTCTTTTAACGGCAGCGCTCTTGTTTACGATCCCAAGTTCATCGACCCGGATGGCGGGAAACCATTAGCTACTGATGAGGCGGGGTTTGCTGATGTATTTTCTGTCTCATACGCTGCAAACCCATCAGTGGAATATGGGGTAAGAATAACCAACGGCTCAAACTTTATGGAAATAGGCGACACATCGTATCTTGGATTTGTAACCTACAGAGCTGTAATCAATATAAATGGGTCGTGGAGCATCCCGCCCGAAGTTGTAAATCTCGGAAATTATATTGTATTTGCGCGATGGTCCAATACTAATAACCCGCTATATCTGGACAGAGGAAGTAATTCCATTAAGTCATATACGGCATTTGGAAGCACCGAAGGGTCAATGGAGGGGGGTACAGTTAATAATGTTCAGGTGGTGATTGTATCCTGCGGATTCTCTCCATCACTCCCGGTTTCTGGCTATGGGATGGTTATTCGAAATGCCTCAAATCAAGTCACGTATTCCAGCAAATATCCGCCAGTAATGTGGCCTGACGCCTACTACGATCTCGGCTTTTATGAGAACTATGACGGCTCAACGGGTGAGGTTCTGTCGTGGGTTAACCCAACAGGGACTGTATCTCAACCAATGGTTCCGCTATGTAGCCTCGGCATGCAGCGCGGTGATTACAGCAGGGACAACAACGGATACAGTTTCAGAAAGTGCATAGAGTCTGGCCTGAAGATGAATGGCAATGCTATTTCATCTGCAAGAGCCAAGACTACAGGAAGGGAGATAGTTGTTTATCAGTACCCCAAAGCGGTACAGGCGGCATGTCAGCTTCCTTGCATCGAAGCCTCATATTATTTCTGAAGAAATCTCGCATAAATATATAAACCGGCCACCGCGCCGGTTTTTTATCGCCCGGAGAAAACCATGCCAGCAGGCACTATCAAATTAACGAACAACTCCGCCTCTGTTACCGGAACAGGCACGGCATTTACCACAGAATTGAAAGCGAATGATTTTCTGGTCGCAGTAGTTGGCGGTGTTACTTATACGCTTGGCGTTAAATCGGTGGAGTCAGCCACGGCGCTCACGCTGGTAACGGCATATAACGGCCCGACAACCTCAGGGCTGGCATGGACGCCAGTACCCAATGCCACACTGGTTGGGATTACAGCTCAGGTAGCAGCTGATGTTGCCAGGGCTATTCGCGGGCTCAATCTCGACAAGGCTAACTGGCAGCAGGTATACAGCACTGCCGGCAATATCACCGTTACGCTGCCAGACGGTACTCAGTACAGTGGCCCATCATGGAAAAGCCTGGCAACTTCCCTTGCAGGACTTGGAAATTCAGCCACGCGCAATGTGGGAACAACGGCCGGTACAGTGGCCGCAGGTGATGATTCGCGGTTGAATACGGTAAATGGTAAAAGTGGCGGATTAATAAATGGTTCCGTGACATGTGACCAGCCATTTAACTCAACTGTTTCTGGCAATTATGGTTTTGTTGCAGCCACTACAGCCGCTGACGCGACGGGTCAAACTGCTCGTGGAATGCTTATTAGAGGGTCTTCTACTTCTTACGATGTTCAAATCCACTACCGACTTGTTGATCTCCAGTATCACTGCGTGCGCTTTATCCAGAACAGCACGGAGATATTCCGGGCCAACAGTAACGGGGCCTGTTATGCGGCCTCATTCAACCCGACATCAGACTCAAGACTTAAGTTTAACAAGCGTTTCATTGGTGATGCGCTTTCCAAGTCCATGACGCTAAGGGGTATGACCTACCAGATTCAGGGAGAGGCTCGGGCAGGTGTTATAGCGCAAGACGCACAAAAAATAATTCCAGAATCCGTCACCGTCGGCGGTGAAGAAATAGTATTAGAAGATGGAGAAATAATTAACGATCAGCTGTCTCTGGACTATGCCGGGATTACAGCATTGAATACTGAGGCATTAAAAGATGTAGTTAAGTTGATGCTCGAGTGTCTGACTGACCCCGATTCAGCTAAATCCAAGCTTATAAAGCTGGTTGATTCTATCAACGCATCAACAGATGACGCGAACGAAACTGATATGCGAATGGAGTGGGCTTTAGTCAATCAGTCTGAAACGCCACCAGAGCAACCAGCGACAGACTCACCTAATGCTGACCATTAAAAAAGCCCGCACGAAGCGGGCCAATCAGCATCTTCTCGATTTGTTGTTATGGGTACCACTGCATTTGCAGTGGCATAGATTTTTACGGCCTGGCTGGTGAATTCTTTAGCTGCGACATGCAAAAAAATACCCGTCACTCCAATGAAAGAGACGGGTACAAGTTGAGGTGCAGCTACGAACACTCGTGGGCGTTCTGTTGTTCTTGGCCTCTCTAATGTGCTCACAAGAAGGGGGTAGGGTGGATTTCACTTCTTGTGTCTGTGTGGGTAGATACATCCATTTCCCACCCACAACTGAAATTTTATTCATAACGAATTCAACAACAAGCGTAAGCGGTAAAAAAATCCAGTTAGAAGAATTACGCTGACCTATCGTTCGGATAAGTTAGGAAAGCCTGCTCGTTGGTTAATTTAGTACCATAAGTAACCCGATGAGAAACATCTTATGCTGCATGCAAGATTTCTAAAAGCATCCTATGCTTGAAAGGCCCTTAACTTATTAGAGATTATTATGACTAGTCACAGAGGTGGAGCAGGTAATTTCGCGGCCAATCCAGAGAGAGCGGTTGAAGCTGGCCGAAAAGGTGGAGCCATTAGTGGAGGAAACTTCAAGAATGACCCTGAGCGTGCGGTTATCGCAGGTCGAAAAGGCGGCATCAAAAGCCGTAGAAAGTAATTGTTTGTAAGTTAGGATGCTGTGAGGCTGGACTTTACAGCATCTGAAGAAAAAACTGCCTTATCTCGAATTCTCAGCAACTACCCCTCCTTTACAAATCACACAACTGGTCCGGCTTGATCAAAACCACCGATCGATATTACTGTTTATCCATACAGTATTTATCAACGGAGGATTTTAATCATGCCACGCGACTACGAAATCAAAGGTGCATTTGTCAATGCCATAAAGCGCGAGCCAAGCGGGCGCTATGTTGTGACCACACAGGACTTCGTTCATCAGCTGGAGCAGGTGAACTGGCACTTCAGCCTCCGTGAGGCCAATCAGTGGATAAAAACGAATACAACGACGTTCCATGACGTATCCACGCAGGAAGGTGAGTCGAAGACGTACCAGCAGTTCAACCCTAACGGGGGTATCTGACATGGGCTTTCCATCTCCTGCGCAGGACCACATAGAGCAGCGAATTAACCTGAACCACATCCTGATGCCGAATCCGGCCAACATGATGCGCATTGAGACGCCGGAAGGATTTGTGCTGGTAGACCGCTCTGCCCGGATGAAGCCTGGCGACACCGTGGCATATCAGCTTGAGGATTACCCGCAGATTGGGAAACTGTTCCCCTCGGGTATCATCACTCAGGACGGCGAGACGATCGACGGGGAGGGATTGGATGGTGTCATTGTATTAGGGAAGGTGACGGCCGAGGTGCTGGCTGTTTATGAGCCATACCGGCCGACCATTTAGGAGTTAAGCCTCTTTCCCATCAAGCCAATCCGCCCAGTGCTGCATCATCTCTATTCGGTTGTTGAGGTACTGGGCATGGTTATAGATTCCGCGCGTCCCCTGTGAGTTCACGTGCGCCAGCTGCGCCTCAATTGCGTCACTATTCCAGTGCAGTTCGTTCATTACCGTACTGAACTGATGTCGGAATCCGTGGCCGCTGGTCTGCCCCTCATATCCGATTCGCCTTATTACTCCCAGCACAGTGTTCTCACTGATTGGCTTCTTCTGGTCCGTGCGACCGGGGAAGCACAATGCATACTGGCCGGTGACTTTCTTCAGGAAGGAGAGCAGCTCCACCACCTGGCTGGACATTGGCACGATGTGAATGCGCCGGCCTTTCATTATTTCTGCATCAATCGTGATGAGCCTGGTTTCAAAGTCGACGTTCGCCCATGCCATAGAGCGTAATTCTTTGGTGCGCAGGGCAGTGTAATGAAGAACCTGTGCCGCAATCTTTGCAATCACGCTGCCACCGTATCCCTCAAGCGCTTTGTGGAACTCGCGGATGCGGTTAATAGGCAGGAAAGGATAGTTCTCCTTTCTATACCCTCGCAGGGCATCCACAAGGTCTGGAGCCGGATTATACTTTGCCCGCCCGGTTACGATCGCATACCGGAAAACCTCGCCACACCTCCTCCTTGCCTTGTCCGCTCTCTCCATCGCACCACGTTCTTCGAACAGACGGATAACCTTCAGCAGAACCATCGGCTCAACTTCTTCCATTTTCATATGACCAATGATCGGCAAGATATCGTCAGTGAACATTCTTTGCAGCTCGTCAGCGTAGCCAGGCGACCAGACCTTAGACTTGTGGGCATACCACTCTTTGAAGATGTCGCCAAAGGTATCAGCATCCTCAGCCTTTTCCTTCTTCTTCAGAGACTGCTTCTGCTCGCCCGGATCAACACCGGCCAACAGTTTCATCTTTGCTTCAGACTGGCGGGCACGCGCTTCAGTGAGAGGTATCTCGGGGTATGGGCCGATGACGAGCGTCTTTTCCTTCCCGTCAAAACGGTACCGCAACCGCCAGACCTTTTTGCCGGTCGGTGGAATGAACAGGAACAGGCCCGCAGAATCGGCCAGGCGATATGACTTTTCTTTAGGGCGTGCAGCATCAATCTGCTTGACCGTCAGCATGTGGGCATAATTCCGGGCATAGTTTTTAGTGTGCCCACAATATGCCCGCAAAAAGTCGGCGTAGTCAATTCATGTCGGTTCGCGTCGGTTGTGTATGATTTGCTGTGGAGTGCGATTCTGAAGGGGTTTTGTTCGTGTCGGTGGAGGCGGGTTCTGTGAAATGTGGTGTCCCCTGCAGGAATCGAACCTGCAACTAGCCCTTAGGAGGGGCTCGTTATATCCATTTAACTAAGAGGACGACGGCGCGCAGTATAGCGCAGATAGGCGCAGAAATTCACTACGACGCCGTGCGTTTGCTCATTCCGACAGCAACTTAACCGTTTTGCTCTTCACGCTGACGGCGCTTCTCCTGCTTTTTTTGATCGGCCTTGGCTTTGGCGACCGCCGCTTCGCTCATGTCATTGCGGATCTGCGCATGGCTGATCAGGGCAAAAATCAGGGTGCCGCCGGTAATGTTACCTAACAGCGTAGGCAGGGCGAATGGCCAGAAAAATTCGTGCCAGGGAATACTGCCATTAAACACAAGATAGAGCACTTCCACCGAACCAACCACGATATGCGCCAGATCGCCCAGCGCTACCAGCCAGGTCATCATCACAATCACCACCAGTTTGGCACCGCCGGCTGAAGGGAACATCCACACCATAGTGGCGATAATCCAGCCGGAGATCACCGCATTGGCAAACATCTCGCCAGGGGTGTTTTCCATCACCTTCATGCTGATGTTGGTAAACGCCTGACGGGTCGCATCATCAAAAATCGGCATCTCATTAAACGCCAGCGCGCCCAGCGCGGTGCCAATCAGGTTGCCCAGCAGCACAAAGCCCCACAAACGCAGCAGCAGACCGACATTTCCCCAGGTCGGTTTATGCATCACCGGTAATACCGCCGTCACGGTGTTCTCGGTAAACAGCTGCTGGCGCGCCATAATGACAATCACAAAACCAAACGTGTAACCGAGATTTTCCAGTAAAAATGCGCCGGGTACTCCGTCGAGATGAACCTGGAAAATCCCTTTCGCCATCAGCGAGGCGCCCATCGATAATCCAGCCGCAATGGCTGACCAGAGCAGGGCCATGCCGTCGCGCTCCAGCTCTTTTTCCCCATCCTGACGGATCTCTTCATGTATCGCCGCCGCACGTGAAGGTAACGCCTCCTCATCGACTTCTATTTCCGTTCCCTCGTCCTTTTCATCGCTTTCAACGTCATTGTGACCCTGTTGGTTACCTGATGAAGGCTTCATATTTTCTCCTGGTGATAGTGCTGTGGCGTAATAAGCGTAGCTGCTTTTTATTTGCCGATAATGTAACGGTCGATATGAATAAGCGTAACAAGCTTTTTCGCGGCTGCATTTTTAAGCAAACAGCGTGGCGGACCGCACATATCGCCTCCTGACGGTCGGTCTCAACGGCGGTGCAGACTTCGGCCCACAGCAACATTATGGTATTATCCTGGCCTCTTTTTAGCTGGTGCGATTCCCCCTTCATGTTGGAAATCATTACGCTCTCTTGTGTTCGCGATGAACGGACGCTGTTCCATCGGCTGTCGTTCAGCGTCAAAGCAGGTGACATTGTGCAGATTGAGGGACCGAACGGCGCCGGTAAGACCTCGCTGTTGCGCTTGCTGGCGGGATTAAGCCGGGCAGAACAGGGCGAGATTCGCTGGCACGATCGGCCGATCCAGCAGCAGCGCGAACGCTGGCACGCATCGATGCTCTATCTGGGGCATCATCCCGGCGTGAAAGCCGTGCTCTCCCCACTGGAAAATTTGCGCTTTTACCATCCTGACTGCGACGACGCGCAGATTTTTGCTGCGCTGGAAAGCGTCGATCTGCTGGGTTACGAAGAAGTGCCGGTGGCGCAGCTGTCGGCAGGCCAGCAGCGGCGGGTGGCGCTGGCGCGTTTGTGGCTGAGTCGCGCCACCTTGTGGATTCTGGATGAACCGCTGACTGCCATCGACAAAACGGGCATCGAAAAATTAATGATGAAATTTGCTCAGCATGCCGATAACGGCGGGGCGGTGATCCTGACGACCCATCAGGACTTGCCCGGCCAGACGGCGCGGGTGCGTAAAATTCGCCTGAGCGCGACGGAGTTAATCTGATGCTGTTGCGCCTCATCCAGCGTGAATTGCGTATTGCCTTTCGTGGCGGGGCCGATGTGGTTAATCCGCTGTGGTTTTTTCTGATCGTCATTACCCTGTTTCCGCTGGGTATCGGACCCGATCCGCAACAGCTGGCGCGCATTGCGCCCGGTGTCGTCTGGGTCGCCGCGCTGCTGGCATCGTTGCTGGCGCTGGAGCGGCTGTTTCGCGATGATTTTATCGATGGCTCACTTGAGCAACTGCTGTTGCTGCCGACGCCACTGCCGGTCACGGTGCTGGGGAAAGTGATTGCGCACTGGCTGGTGACCGGCTTGCCGCTGATTGTGCTGTCGCCGCTGGCGGCACTGCTGTTATCGCTCGATTTTAATGGCTGGTGGGCAATGGCGTTAACGCTGTTGGTCGGTACGCCGACCCTGAGTTTTCTCGGGGCGATCGGCGTCGGGTTAACCGTCGGTTTACGGCGAGGCGGCGTACTGCTGAGCCTGCTGGTGCTGCCGCTGTCGATTCCGGTGCTGATTTTCGCCAGCGCGGCGATTGAGGCCGCCGGGCAGGGTTTACCGATTGGCGGCTATCTGGCGATCCTCGGGGCGATGCTGCTGGTCAGCGCCACCCTGTCACCGTTTGCTACTGCGGCGGCGCTGCGGATTACCCTGCAATGACCGCGTCTGACCGGCGCGGCGACCCATAATTTACCGAAATGTGAGTGGCTGATATGTGGAAAGCGTTACATCAACTGGGGAAACCCGAGCGGCTCTATCAGTGGTCTGGTCGGCTGATACCCTGGTTCGCCGTGACGGGCCTGGCGTCGTTGCTGTTAGGGTGGATCTGGGGATTTGGTTACGCACCGGCTGATTATCAGCAGGGCGACAGTTTCCGCATTATCTATATCCACGTTCCGGCCGCGATGTGGTCGATGGGCATCTACGCCTCGATGGCGATTGCCGCTTTTTGCGGACTGGTGTGGCAGCTGAAGATGGCCGATCTGGCCTCTGCCGCGATGGCACCGGTCGGCGCGGTGTTCACCTTTATTGCGTTGGTTACCGGCTCGGCGTGGGGCAAACCGATGTGGGGCACCTGGTGGATCTGGGATGCGCGCCTCACCTCGGAACTGGTGCTGCTGTTCATCTATATGGGGGTGATTGCGCTCTATCACGCCTTTGATGACCGCCGTACTGCCGGTCGTGCCGCCGGTATCCTGATTCTGGTTGGCGTGGTGAATCTGCCGATCATTCACTTCTCGGTACAGTGGTGGAATACCCTGCATCAGGGCTCGTCCGGCATACTGCAGCAGGCCATCGCGCCGGTGATGCGTACCCCGCTGCGCTGGTCGATTCTCGGTTACCTGCTGCTGTTTCTCACCCTGACCCTGATGCGGTTACGTAATCTGATTTTATTAACCGAACGCCATCGTCCGTGGGCGATCGGCGTGGCAAACAAGGGAGAGAAAGCATGACGCCGGCATTTTCGTCATGGCACGCCTTCTTCGCCATGGGCGGTTACGCCTTCTATGTCTGGCTGGCCGTCGCCTGCACCTTAATTCCGCTGATCGGTCTGGTGTTGCATACCCTGCTGACACGACGCCGTTTACTGGCAGAGATCCGCCAGCGCGAGGCGCGCGAACGTCGCATCCGGACAGCGAAGAGTAAAAAAGCCGCCGCTGAAGCGGCAGGAGAAAGCCTGTGAATATCCGTCGACGTAATCGTCTGTATGCCGTGCTGGCGATTCTGATCGGCCTCAGCCTGGCCACGGCGCTGGTGATGTATGCGCTGCGCTCGAACATCGATCTGTTTTATACCCCAAGTGAAATCCTGTATGGCAAAGGCGAGGCGCATGAAGTTCCGGAACCGGGACAACGGCTGCGTGTCGGCGGCATGGTGATGCCGGGCAGCGTCAAACGCGATCCCAACACGCTTGCGGTGTCGTTCAAACTTTATGATGCCAGCGGCGTGGTGAGCGTCAGTTTTGAAGGGATTTTGCCGGACCTGTTCAGAGAAGGGCAGGGCGTGGTCGCGCAAGGAGTGCTGGAGACTGGCAACCGGATTATCGCCAAAGAAGTGCTGGCGAAGCACGATGAAAAATATACGCCGCCGGAGATTGAAGACGCGATGAAGAAAAATCACAACGGCCCGCAGTCGCTGTATCAGCCGGGAAAACAGTCATCATGATGCCGGAAATCGGAACCTTTCTGCTCTGCCTGGCGCTGGGCATTGCACTGCTGCTCAGCACCTATCCGCTGTGGGGCGCGGTGCGCCAGGATGCCCGCCTGATGGCGATGGCGCGTCCGCTGGCTGCCGGCCTGTTCGTGCTGATTGCAGCCGCATTTTTGCTGCTGGTCTGGGCCTTCATTGCCAATGATTTTACCGTCAGCTATGTTGCCACCAACTCCAACAGCCTGCTGCCGATCTATTACCGCATCGCCGCCACCTGGGGCGCCCATGAAGGTTCACTGCTGTTGTGGGTGCTGCTGCTGAGTACCTGGACCGTGGCGGTCGCGATCTTCAGTCGCGGCATGCCGCAGGATGCGCTGGCACGCGTGCTGGCGGTGATGGGAATGATTAACCTCGGTTTCCTGCTGTTTATCCTGCTGACCTCAAATCCCTTCAGCCGCACCTTGCCCGATTTCCCGATTGATGGACACGATCTGAACCCAATGCTGCAGGATATCGGTCTGATCTTCCATCCGCCGCTGCTCTATATGGGCTATGTCGGATTCTCGGTGGCGTTTGCCTTTGCTATTGCCTCATTGATGGCCGGACGGCTCGACACCGCCTGGGCTCGCTGGTCACGCCCATGGACCACCGCGGCCTGGGTGTTTCTTACCATCGGCATCGTGCTCGGTTCGGCCTGGGCCTATTACGAACTGGGCTGGGGTGGCTGGTGGTTCTGGGATCCGGTAGAAAATGCCTCGTTCATGCCGTGGCTGGCGGGCACCGCGTTAATGCACTCGCTGGCGGTCACTGAAAAGCGTGGCACCTTTAAAGCCTGGACGGTGCTGCTGGCGATTACGGCCTTTTCGCTCAGCCTGCTCGGGACTTTTTTGGTACGTTCCGGGGTGCTGGTTTCGGTGCACTCATTTGCCTCCGATCCGGCGCGCGGCATGTTTATCCTCGCCTTCCTGGTGATTGTGATTGGCAGTTCGCTGCTGCTGTACGCTATCAAGGGCGGAAAAGTGCGTAGCCGGGTGCAGAATGAAACCTGGTCACGGGAATCTTTCCTGCTCGGTAACAATGTCTTGCTGATTGCCGCCATGCTGGTGGTGCTGCTCGGCACGCTGTTGCCGCTGGTGCATAAGCAGCTCGGACTGGGCAGCATCTCGGTGGGTGAGCCGTTCTTTAACACCATGTTCAGCTGGCTGATGGCGCCGTTTGCCCTGCTGCTGGGGATTGGACCGCTGGTGCGCTGGCGTCGTGACGAGCCACAGAAACTGGCGAAACGACTGGCGCTGGCGCTGATCGTGACGCTGGCCGGTTCGATAGTGATCCCGTGGTGGTTACAGGATCGTATTGCCGCCATGACTGTGGTCGGGCTGATGATGTCGCTGTGGATCATTGTGCTGACGCTGCTGGAACTGCATGAGCGCGCCACCCATCGCCATACCTTCTTTGCCGGGCTGCGTCATCTCTCGCGCAGTCACTGGGGCATGGTACTGGGCCATCTTGGCGTGGGCGTGACGGTGATTGGCATTGCCTTCAGCACCCAGTACAGCGTAGAGCGCGATGTGCGGATGAAGGCCGGCGACAGCGTGGACATTCATCATTACCACTTTGTTTTTCGTGGCGTGCAGAACCTGCAGGGCCCTAACTATAGCGGCGGTTCAGGCGTGATCGACGTGACGCGCAACGGCAAACCGGAAGCGACGCTGCAAGCTGAAAAGCGTTTTTATACTGCCGCACGCACCATGATGACCGAAGCGGCGATTGACGGCGGTTTCAGCCGCGATCTCTACGCGGCGTTAGGCGAAGAGCTGGATGATGGTGGCTGGGCAGTGCGGATCTATTACAAACCCTTTGTGCGCTGGATCTGGTTCGGCGGCCTGTTGATGGCGCTGGGTGGCCTGTTCTGCCTGTGTGATCCTCGCTATCGCGCCCGCAAAAAAACGGTCCCTCAGGAGCTGGCATGAATAAGAAAATCCTGTTTATCCCGCTGGTGCTGTTTCTGCTGCTGGCGGCGGCGCTGCTGTGGCAGCTGGCGCGCAATGCCGACGGTGACGATCCGACCCGACTGGAATCGGCGCTGATTGGCAAGCCGGTGCCGCTGTTCAGGCTGGAAGCGCTCGATCAGCCGGGTAAAGTTTACGATCAGCAGGTGCTGACCGACGGCAAACCGATACTGCTTAACGTCTGGGCCACCTGGTGCCCGACCTGTCGGGCCGAACATCACTACCTTAATAGCCTGGCGGAGCAGGGCATTCGGGTGGTCGGGCTGAACTACAAAGACGATCGCAATAAAGCGGTCAGCTGGCTGAATACGCTGGGTAACCCGTATGCGCTCAGCCTGTATGACGGCAACGGGATGCTCGGGCTGGATCTCGGCGTCTACGGCGCACCAGAAACCTTCCTGATCGATGGCAAAGGCATCATCCGCTATCGCCATGCAGGCGATCTGAATGAGCGCGTCTGGCAGCAGGAAGTGAAGCCGTTGTGGATCAAATACAGTAAGGAGGCGGGAGCATGAGGCGTCTGTTACTGCTGGTCTGTGGGCTGCTGTTCAGCTTTAGCCTGTGGGCGTCTATCGATACCCTGCAGTTCGATTCAGTGGCGCAGGAAGAACAATACCGCGATCTGACCGCCTCGCTGCGCTGCCCGAAATGCCAGAACAACAGCATCGCCGACTCGAACGCGATGATTGCGGCGGATATGCGACTCAAGGTCTATCAGCTAATGAAGCAGGGCCAGGACCGTCAGCAAATTATCGATTACATGGTGGCGCGTTACGGCAACTTCGTCACTTATCAGCCGCCGGTTACGCCGTCTACCCTGATTTTATGGGTCGGACCGGCGCTGTTCGTGCTGCTGGGCGGATGCGTTATCGTGCTGCGCAGTCGCCAGCGTAAAACCCGCAGCGAGCTGGATGAAGATGAACAACAGCGTCTTGATGCGCTACTGAAGTCAGACAGGAAGCCGTAATGAGTGCATTTTGGATCACCCTTTTACTGTTGTTGCTGGCAGCCTGTGTATTGTTCCTTGCCGCAGGCTGGCGGCAGCGGCAAGCCAGCGCTGGCGATCGCGATCGCCTCAATCAGCGCTTCTATCATCAGCGTCTGAGCGAACTGGCGGAAGATGAAGAGCAGGGCGTGGTGGCGGAGCGGCCGGTCATGGAGCGGGAGCTGCAACAGACGCTGCTGGCCGATATTCCACCCACCCAGACCGCACAGGCGCACAGCAGCAGCCGCTGGATATTACTGCCCGGCCTGATTGTGCTGCTGCTGGTGTCGCTGGGGACCTATCTGAAAGTCGGCGGCCTGGCGCAGCTGACCGGCTGGATGCAGGTGCAGCAGGACTATCCTGCCTTACGGGCACGGCTGATGGACCCGGCGGCGAAGCCGCTGACGATGGAGGAGCTGGCGCGGTTGCAGCTCGGGCTGCGCAGTGCACTGCAGTCGGAACCGGACAACCTTAACGACTGGACCATGCTGGGACGGCTCGGCATGGTGCTGAATAACGCCAGCATCGCCAGCCAGGCGTTTGAACGGGCTTTGCAGCTTGCACCTAACGATCCCGGCCTGAAGCAGGATTACGCCGAAGTGCTGACCCGCTCCAGCGATCCGCAGGATAACCGCCAGGCGGCGCTGCTGCTGCACGAATTGCTTAAGGCCGATCGGCACAACCTGCGTACTCTGGGCCTGCTGGCGTTTAATGCTTTTGAGCAACAGCAATATGATCAGGCGATTGATGCCTGGCAAACGCTGCTGACGCTGTTACCGGCTAACGATGAGCGGCGTGTGATGATCGCCCGCAGCATTGAGCAGGCCAAAACCGCGGCCGGGCAACAGAGCAGCCAGCTGGCACTCAGTATCAGCCTGACGCCGCAGGCAGAAAAAATATTACCGCAAGGCGGAGTGTTGTATATTTCTGTCACTGACGGTGTTTCGCCGGTGCCGGTGGCGGTAAAACGCCTGCCGCTCAGCCACTTTCCGTTATCGCTGACGCTGGATGACAGCAATGCGATGATGCCGGATCGCCTGTTGTCGGCGCAGCATCAGCTTCAGGTACGGGCGCGCATTTCCCGCGACGGCAGTGCCAACGCGCGTTCGGGTGACTGGTTTGGTCTGAGTGCGGTTATGCCCTGGGACGGCCATCAGCAGATGGCAGTAGAAATAAATCAACAGCAGCCCTGAGCGCGGGATCCGACGACGCTCAGGCAGATCCTGTCTCACCCAGGCTGACGTAAAGTTAGCTATGCTGAGGGTATACAGGTTCGTTAATGGACTGCCGCCTGAAGGGTGAGCAGACTTTTTTTCATCCGCACAGGGAGATTGGAATGAATTATCGCCTGACCAGCCTGGCTGTTGCCAGCGTTCTTCTGGTGGGTTGTGCCAGTTCGAAGCCGGCGAATGACGAACCTGCTCAGCGCAGCGATCCGTTCGAAGGCTTTAACCGCACGATGTTCAACTTTAACTACAACGTGCTCGATCCCTATGTGCTTCGCCCGGTAGCCGTCGCCTGGCGCGACTATGTACCGGTGCCAGCCCGCACCGGCCTGAGTAATTTTCTCGGTAACCTCGAAGAACCCGCCAGCATGGTTAACGCCATTCTGGTCGGTAACGGCCGTGATGCGGGTATTCACTTCACCCGTTTCTTCCTGAACAGCGTGCTGGGGCTGGGCGGCTTCATTGATGTGGCCGGTAAAGCTAATCCGGAGCTGGCGCGTGAAGAGCCGCACCGTTTCGGCACCACGCTGGGCCACTATGGCGTCGGCTATGGTCCTTACGTTGAACTGCCGGCTTACGGCAGCTTTACCGTCCGTCAGGATGGTGGCGACTACGTCGATACCCTCTATCCGATTCTCGGCTGGCTGACCTGGCCGATGTCGATTGGTAAATGGACGCTGGAAGGGATTGAGACGCGGGCACAGCTGCTCGACTCGGATGCCATCCTCAAACAGCAAAGCGATCCATACGCCTTTATTCGCAACGCCTACTTCCAGCGTCACGATTTCCTGGCGCGCGGTGGCAAGCTCAAACCGGAAGAGAACCCGAACGCAGCCGCAATTCAGGACGATCTGCAGGATATTGACGCGCAGTAAGGTGCGGTTTTTATAGCAGCAAAAAGGGCGACTCCGGTGAGTCGCCCTTTTTATTGGCCTCTGCGCATCAGAACTTATAGTTAAAGTTCGCGCCATACAGCCAGGCCTTACCTTCGGAATTAAAGGTATACGGGCCTTCTTTGACCGTCACGTTCTGGCCGTGCATATAAGAGATGCCCACATCGACCGAAGCATTGTCGTCAAACGCGTAGGAGGTCCCGGCGCTTAACCACAGGCGATCCTGATCCGGGATGGAGATCGAACGCTTATCTGCCGGAACCGGGCTATCATCAAAGGCGATACCGGTACGGAAGGTCCAGTTCTTGTCGTAGAAGTAGGTGGTCCCGAGCGCGATACGCCAGGCATCACGGTAACTTTCATCTTTATAGAACAGGGTCTGACCGTTGGAACCGGTCGCTTTCAGCTCCTGGAACTGGCTCCAGCTGGTATAAGCCATGCTGTAGTGAACCGCCCACTGCGGTGCCACTTTATGCCAGCCCGACACTTCCCACATTTCCGGCAGGTTGAGGGTCAGCGCGCCTGGAATGGTCGAGCCGTTGGTGCCATAAGGGATGCCGGACTGCTGTGGATTATTAACCGCGTTCAGCGCAGAAGGGAGATTACTTTTGTAATCGCCATCAAAATCAACTTTGACTTCTGAGCGGTAGGTAAAGCCGAAACGGTTATTTTCATCTACTTCATACAGGATACCGGCGTTCCAGCCGTAGCCCCACTCATCACCTTTCAGATGGGCGACCTGGGTATCCGCCGGGATGCGTAACGCTGCGCCTGATTCACCGGCATAACGTTCGATTTTCGCTTTGGCGTAGACCGCATCAAATCCCACCCCGACGCTGAAATGTTCATTCAGTCGGTAAGCGGTGCTGAGGTTAAAATTGCCGGTCATCAGGTCGGTTTTACCGCCGTAGCCGCCAGCGGTGTAACCATTATTAAACTCTGTTGCTAAGCCATAATTGGAGGTGGCAGACGCGCCAATCCACCATTGATCATTAATTGGCTGGACGTAATGAATATTCGGCACCCATTGGCTCGGGGCAATATTATTTGCATCCAGACTGCGGCCACTCTGGCTGCGTCCGCTGATATTCACATCCGGATCGATATACACCGCCCCGATGGAAAACGCCGGACGATCCATTAACGCCATGGTTGCCGGGTTACGGCTGGCGGACGCGGCGGTATCGCCCATTGCGCCTTCGCCTGAATATGCGCGACCTAAACCAATCGAAGAAAACTCATTTAACTGAAACCCAGCTGCGTAAACATGTGAAGAGACAAGCGCCACTGCAGCCGCCACGGCTGACTTTGCAAACAGGTTTTTATGGTTCATGACCACAACCTCATGTGAATTATTATTTAACGTTATTACGTCGCGTAACAAGGGACGGCGGATTGTAGGGACTGATG